>Ga0163163_10000589_pt1 | contig 32012 bp, 34 predicted proteins | sample S65metaG_FD_119766 | JGI IMG/M metagenome (GOLD analysis project Ga0163163, IMG submission 119766) | Switchgrass rhizosphere microbial communities from Kellogg Biological Station, Michigan, USA - S6-5 metaG | ecosystem: Host-associated > Plants > Roots > Rhizosphere > Soil | place: USA... | reverse complement strand
GCCATCGGCGACTTCAAACTCCGCCAGCTGCAGCAGGACTCGGCTGGCCAAGCGCGACCACAAGCAGGCGCGATAGCCGGCGTCGAGTCCGCCGCGAAAATGCACGCCGGCGAGCGCTTCATGAGCATCTGCACCGAGCGCTTTCAGCTCGTCGACGAGCAGATATTCCAGCCCCTTGGGACAGCTCGCGAAAAAATCGTACATCAGCAGAAACGCTGCAGGAACAAACGGAACTGCTCGGCGCAGAAATCGACGTGCGCAGCGAGACGATGTTCGTCGCGCACGAGCGTAATCGTGTCGCCGCGCACGCGCGCGAACGTGATCACGTCTTCCACCGGACACAGTTCGTCGTCCCAGCCGTGAACCAGCGAGGTCGGCACCGGTTTTGCGTTGAACGGCCGCGCATAGCCGCTGATCGTGATCGGCAACGCCATCAGGAACAGGCCGACGCAGTTCACTTCCAAGGAAGCGAATCCGGAAATGAATGCGCCCAAGCTCGATCCAGCGAGAAGTACCGGGTCTCGATAATCGAAATTTTGTTTCAATCGCGTTATGCGCTCATCGATGCGGCGCACATCACGCCCGGCATCCAGATCGCGGTAATCCGGACGCACACTGCCAAACCCAAGCGACTCGGCGACTTTCGCCAATGCGCTGACTTTGGTCGCATCGGGGCCGCTTTCCAGGCCGTGTGAGAGAATGAGCAAAGGTTTCATTGGCGAATTATTGCATGCCGCTCGACCTGCCAATCCACGACTGGCCGCTGCCCTACGAATCGCGCCTTGAACGGCGCGCACTCAGCGCGATCGATCTCGTTGTGATCCATTGCACCGAATTGCCTGACTTGGGCATGGCGCGCGAATTCGGCGAGCGCATCCATTACCCGGCGATGGGTACCGGCAACAGCGGGCATTACTACATTGACACGGATGGCAGCGTGCACCGCTTCGTGGCAGATGAGCGCGCGGCGAACCACACGCGCGGCTACAACTCGCGCTCGATCGGCATCGAGCTGTCGAACATCGGCCGCTATCCGCACTGGGGCGACAGCAAGCACCAGCAGTTCACGGCGCCGTACACGCAAGCGCAGATCGACGCACTGCTGAAATTGCTGCGCCTGTTGCGCAACGAGCTGCCGAACCTCAAGTACATCGCCGGCCACGAAGATCTCGACACACGTCTGGAACCGGCGAGCGATGATCCTGCGATCATGCTGCGGCGGCGCCAGGATCCGGGACCGCTGTTTCCGTGGGACAAGATCGTGCCCGCATCGGGTCTCGGACGTTTTCGTCCGTAGACTATAATTTTTGTTTGCGCGGAGAATGCACGTGTCCAACCCCGTCGTCGGCGAACTGATCGACCTGCTGCAACTCGAACGCCTCGAGGACAATCTGTTCCGCGGCCAGAGCCGCGACATCGGCACCAAATACGTGTTCGGCGGACAGGTGCTCGGCCAAGCGTTGTCAGCCGCGCAGCAGACAGTCGAGCCGGCACGCGCCGCGCACTCGCTGCACGCGTATTTTCTGCGCGCCGGCGACATCGAGGCGCCGATCGTCTACAACGTCGAGCGCACGCGCGACGGCGGCAGTTTTTCAGTGCGGCGCGTGGTGGCCATCCAGCATGGCGAGCCGATCTTCAATTGCAGCGTGTCGTTCCAGATCGAGCAGATCGGCATCGAGCATGCTGCGGCGATGCCGGCCGTCGCTCTGCCGGACGAGTTGCCGCCGCGGGCGCCATTGCCGCCCGAGATGCTCGCCAAGCTGCCGACGAAGTTGCAGCGCTGGTTCGGCCGCAATGCGCCGTTTGAAATGCGCTTTGTGGAACCTGCCGACCCCATGCAGCCGCAGAAGCGCGCCGCTGTGCAACACACTTGGTTCCGGCTCGCCGGACGCATCGCCGACACGCCGGCGCTGCATCGCGCGATGCTCGCCTACGCATCGGACTTCAACCTGATCACCACCGCGCTTCTGCCGCACGGACTGTCGATGGTCGGCAACTACGGCAGCCTGCGCATGGCCAGCTTGGATCATGGCATGTGGTTTCATCGCCCGTTCCGCACCGACGATTGGCTGCTGTATTCCTGCGACAGCCCGTCCGCGCAGGGCGCGCGCGCGCTCGCGCGCGGGCAGGTGTTCAGCCTCGATGGAACGCTGGTCGCCTCGACGATCCAGGAAGGCATGATCCGCGTCGTCGACGCAGGCGCGACAGCGTGAGGCAAATTTATACATCTGCACGTGTGGAAAATGTCGAGCGCGTCGTCGCGCTGCTCACCGAAGCCGGCATCCAAACCAGCGTGACGAACCGGCGCGCCTACGCCGGCCACGACTTCAAAGGTCCGAGCTATGCCTCACCCCCGGATCCGAGCACCTGGCCGCAGGTATGGGTGGTAAACGCCGACGACCAGCCGCGCGCGCGCGCGCTGTTGCGCGAGATCGGTGTGGAACCGGCGACGCGGTTCGCCGAGGAGTTGCAGCGTTCGCGCATGCCGCCAGCCCCGCAAGACAAGCGCAATGCGCTGGCGTGGAAGCTGCGCATCGCGCTGCTCGCGGCGATTGTCGTGTTGATCATCCTGCACTTGGTCGGAGTGTTATGACCAGCGGAGGGATCGGTGTAGCATCGGCAGCATGAAGTCGGAAGTCGTCCGCCTGTTCCAGACGCTGCCGCACGCCTGCGGTTACTTTGCTGAGCGCACGGCGCAGAACCTAGTCATCGACCCGGCCGCGCCGCAGCTCGCGCGAATCTATGAGTCCGCACTGGCCAAGGGTTACCGCCGTGCCGGTGGCCACGTCTACCGCCCCGCCTGTCGCGGCTGCCGTGCCTGCATCGCCGCGCGCATACCAGTAGCGCTATTCCAGCCTGACCGCAGTCAGCGACGCTGCATCGAGCGCAATGAGGACCTGCATCTTGTCGTCGCACCGGCGCAGTTTCGCGAGGAATATTTCAGCTTGTACCGGCGTTACCTCAGCGCACGCCACGCCGGCGGCGGCATGGACGATCCGGATATCGAGGATTTCGAGCGGTTCCTGTACACGCCGTGGAGCCCGACGAAGTTTCTCGAACTGCGTCTGGGCGAACGACTGCTGGCGGTGGCGGTCACCGACTTTGCCCCGAACGGGCTATCGGCGGTGTATACATTTTATGATCCGCAGGAATCGGCGCGCGGACTTGGCACCTGCGCGATCCTGCGCCAGATAGAACTCGCGCGCGAACACGGACTGCCGCACGTGTATCTCGGGTTCTGGATCGAGCACCATCCGAAGATGGACTACAAGGCGCGCTTCAGGCCACTCGAACTGCTCGGCGCCGACGGCTGGCAGGCACTCGCCGTCTAATTGGCAATCGCCACGGGCGCCGGTCACTTCCTTTTTTTAAATCGCTGGCTGACGCAGCCGCTACGACGTGCGCGCGTGGATGGTTGCAACCCGGCCGTTCGTGTTCTTGGAAATTTCGACCTGCGGACCCGCGTCGCATTCAGCGAACCATGAGGGGAGTCCCGGATAGACAGCTCATACCTTAGGAGTACAGTCGACTCGTTTCACATGCCGTCGATTGGCGGCATGTCCACATTTGCTGCGCCTGTCGCAGCATGGAGCGCAGCTATGACGTTTGTATCCCTATTTGCCCGACGCTTGGCGTTGCTTGTGCTTTTCCCGCTGAGTGCCTTGGCTGCCACGCCCTCTTCCGGAACGCTGACCGATACTTCAGGCCCACTGACCTACTCGGCCGGACCGTTCCCGATCGCGAATGCGACTCCGGTGCCGCAAGTCGACGTCGGCCCGGAATGCAACAACCCGATACAGCCCTGCGATGAGTATGCCCTCACCGTGACGCTGCCGGCAGGCTACGCCGTTGACCACCCCAATGTGTCGGTGCAAGTGACACTGAGCTGGACCGATAGTGGCAGCGGCAATTCCGATTACGATCTATACGTCTTTCAAGGCGCGGTAACCACGACTGACGGCAGCCAACAGGCCTATTCGCAATCTGCCAGTGGCAGCAATCCGGAAGTCGCGACGTTTTTCAACGCGGTTGACGGCACCACGACCTTCACCGTGATCGTCGTACCGTACACGCCCGCTGGCGAGACCGTGCAGGTTCAGATCCAGCTTCTGCCCGGCGCGAACGGTAACGGCGGTGCGTTTGGCGGCGCCGATCCGACCCTCCCCGGCGTATCTCGCTTCCAGAATTTCTACGCACCGAACGGCACGTCGGCGCAACCGAGCAACGGCGAATTCAACATCGGTTTCAATCCGGCCAGCCGCCGCATCATGACCATGAACAGCGGACCGATCTGGCGCTTGACGCCCGCCGAAGTGGTTGACCCGGCCAATCCGGAAAGCTGCGACGCCTTGTGGGAAGACAAGACCAACGCCGCAACCAACACGCCGGCTGATCTGGATCCGATTTTGTGGACCGATCAGAAGACCGGCCGCACGTTCGTCGCCAATTCCACTGTCGGTGCCAATGCCTCGTACGCATACAGCGACAATGACGGCGACCTGTGGATCCCCATCGGCGCCGGGCCACCCGATGGCGGCGCGGATCACGAGACGATCGGCACCGGTCCGTTCCCGGCGGCATTGTCGGGGCTGGTGACTCCGGTCAACCAGGGCCAGAACACGCTGTACTGCTCACAGGACATCGTCGGCCCGGCGATGTGCCAGAGCAGTCTCGATCTGGGCATGAGTTGGGGTCCGGGCCACCCGGCCTATACCGGATTCGGCGCAGAAGGTTGCGGCGGCCTGCACGGTCACGTGCACATCGCTGCTGACGGTACGGCCTGGCTGCCGGTCAACCAATGTAGCGGCCGTCAAGGCGGCGTGACCAGTACCGACGCCGGCACGACGTGGACGGAATTCGCCGTCACCGGCAGCGTCTCGCAGGTACAGGGCGCCGATCCATCGATCGCCTTGGATGCCGACAGCACCGCGTACTACTGCTACGTCAACAATGAACCCGTCGCGGGCGGTAATCCGCCGGAAGGCCACGTGCATGTCAAGGTCAGTCATGACGGCGGCGGCACCTGGATCAATGACTTCGATGTCGGCGCCGCGCATGGCGTGGTCAACGCATCACACACCGAAGCGGTTGGCGGCAGTTCCGGCCGCGCCGCCTGCGGTTTCATCGGCACCAACATTGCCGGCGACTATCAAGCAATCGGTTTCCCCGGCGTGTGGTATGCGTTTATCGCGACCACTTACGATGGCGGGCTGACCTGGACTACCGTCAACGCCACCCCGAACGATCCGGTGCAAAGCCACACGGGCGTATGGCAGCAGGGCGGTGGAACTATCGACCGCAATCTGCTCGACTTCAACGAGATCACGCTCGATGACAAAGGCGGCGTGCTCTATGGCTACAGCGACGGCTGCGTAAGCGCGGATTGCATCGCCGGTACGGGGCCCAATGACTTCACCGCGTGGATGCGCGTTGCGCGCCAAAGCGGCGGCAAGAGCTTGCTGGCACAGTTTGACCCGGTCGAGCCGGTGAAGCCGAACCGTGCCTGTCTCGCTGGCGCGCGCGACCCCAGCGCTGCGCATCTGAGCTGGAAAGTTCCCGACAATGGCGGCGCCGACATTACCAACTATCTGATTTTCCGCGGCACCACGTCCGGCGGCGAGACGCTGCTGGGTCAGACCGGTGGCCCTGCGAGCAGCTACGACGACTCCACGGCCGACCCCAACGTGGCCGACTACTACTACACGGTCAAGGCCGTTAACCCGAGCGGCACCGGCAACCCCAGCGACGAAATCAAATTGAATGTCGTCGTGCCGCCGCAGCCGGAAACCGTCTGCACCACACCAGGGATAACGGTTACAACGGATCCTGCCGGTGATGCCAGCGTGGGAGGGGTGGGACCCGCCCCGGCCGGCGCGGATCTGCTTTCCTTCCAACTTGGCCAGCCACTCGCGCTCGATGGCGTGATCAAACTCTGGTTCACGCTCAAGACCGATGCCGGCCAATCGCCGCAGCCACCCGGTTCAGCCTGGTACGTCGCCATGAAGATTGCCGATGCGACTCCGACGGGCTTCCACTATCGTGCCGTGCATATGGCCTGGTCGGGATCGACGCCGACGTTCGAGTCCTACACCCCGGGCGCGAACAACAGCGGTGGCGTGGATGGGCGCTTCGTCGAGGCGGGTTCGACCAAGCCGGCGGAAGCGGAAAGCAGCTACGTCACGCCGTTCGACACCGTGGTCGTTGTGGTTAAAGCCAGCGACCTGGATCTGAACCCCGGCGATGTCATCATGGGCTTCGTTTCCGGGTCGGCGCAAACCACCGATCCGGTCGGGGTCGGCGCTGGCGCCACCGAGGTCTACGACTTCATGCCCAACAGTTCGAGCTTCATGGGTGGGCCGTACGTCGTCGGCAACAGCTTCGATTGCGACGTGATATTCCGCAACGGCTTCGAGTAAGCGCAACAACCTGCGCCGGGTCGCGCCGGCGCAGGAGTCCAGCGCAAGCTTGCCCTTCTGCTAAAGCTCGATGCGCAGCGCTGCCGCCGCGCGCCGCGCTTTGGCGCGAGCCTGGGTGACGTCGGCGTCGCGAGCGAGCGTCACCGCCATGCGCCGCTTGCCTGAAACTTCCGGCTTGCCGAACAGGCGCAACATGGTATCGGGCTCGGCGAGCGCTTCCGCGACGCCGTGGTAACGCGGGCGATTGCCCCTACCTTCGCTGAGCACGGCACACGACGCGCTGGGGCCGAGCTGATGAATCAATGGGATCGGCAAGCCGAGAATCGCGCGCACATGCAATGCAAATTGGGATAGATCCTGCGAAATCAGCGTGACCAGGCCCGTATCGTGCGGGCGCGGACTCACTTCGGAGAAGACCACGTCCTCGCCACGCACAAATAATTCCACGCCAAAAATGCCAGTGCCGCCGAGCGCATCGGTGATCGCGCGTGCGATCGCTTCGGCACGCGCGCGGGCGACATCCGACATCGGCTGCGGCTGCCAGGATTCGCGGTAATCGCCGTCGACCTGCAAATGCCCGATCGGCGCGCAGAAACTCGTGCCGTCGCGATGACGCACAGTAAGCAGCGTGATCTCGTAGTCGAATGCGACGAAACCCTCGACGATCACGCGGCCTTGTCCGGCGCGGCCGCCGTGTTGCGCGTACTCCCAGGCCTCATCGACATCAGCCTGCGTTTTCACCGTGCTCTGGCCCTTGCCCGACGAACTCATCACCGGCTTGACCACGCACGGCAGGCCGACCGCGGAAACTGCAGCACGATATTCGGCGAGCGTGTCGCAGAACCGATAGGGCGACGTCGGCAGATTGAGTTCCTCGGCGGCGAGCCGGCGAATGCCTTCGCGATCCATGGTCAGCCGCGTCGCGCGCGCGGTCGGGATCACGCGCACGCCTTCGCGTTCGAGTTCGAGCAGCGTCGGCGTGTGGATCGCCTCGATCTCCGGCACGACGAGATCGGGTTTTTCCTGTTCGATCACCCGCCGCAGGGCGGCGCCGTCGAGCATGTCGATCACATGGCTGCGGTGCGCGACCTGCATCGCCGGCGCGTGCGCGTAGCGATCGACCGCGATCACTTCCACCGCGAAGCGCTGCGCCTCGATCGCGACTTCCTTGCCGAGTTCGCCGGAGCCAAGCAGCAGCATGCGTTTGGCGGTATCCGTGTACGGTGTGCCGAACGGTTTCATCCGCGTGAATCCTTGAATCACAAGGGCGCGCATTGTATCCGCTATGCTTGGATTTTGGTCCTGAGGATTACGATGCGTTCGTTCGCTGCCCTGCTGTGCCTCGTTCCTCTGTGCGCTGCCGCGTCGGCCGACGACGACATCTGGATGAGCGTACAGCTCGATGGCCGCAAGATCGGCCAGATGCATACGACGCGCGAAGTGCGCGGCGAGCGCGTTATCACCACGCAGGCGCTCGATGTCGAGCTCGACCGCGCCGGCACGAAAATGAAAATGTCGACGCGCGAAATCGATACGGAAACGAGCGAGGGCAAACCGCTCGCATTCGAATCGCGCACGCTCGCTTCCGGCAATGCGAGCGCGATCAGCGGTCGCGCGGCGGCGGACGGGAAATTCGCCATCGAAAGCGAAATCGGCGGTGCCAGGCAGCACCGCGTTATCGCCTGGCCAAAAAACGCGCTGCTCGCCGAAGGCATGCGCCTGGCCGAGCAGCACTCCGGTTTGGCGCCGGGCACACATTTCAGCGAACTCGCGTTTCAGGCCGAAAGCCTCGATGCGTTCGAAGTGGAATCGACCATTGGCGCCACGGAATTGATCGATCTGCCCAGCGGAGCGCGCGAACTGACACGCGTCGAACAGGTCCTGCATCTGCCGGATGCGCCCACACGCAGCACGAGCTTCATCGACGCGCAGCAGAACGTGCGCAAGCTCACGCTGCCCGTGCTCGGCTACGAGTTGACGATGCTGGCGTGTTCGCGCGCGTGCGCGCAGGCGCCGAATCAGCCGGCCGACATTCTCAGTCATGCGATGGCGCCGGCGCCGGCCGCGCTCAGCATGGATGAATTGCGCGACGGCGTAATCCTGCATGTCAGCGCTACCGATGCCGGCGCACCGCTGCGTTTCGCCACTACCGACGAGCAGCGCGTCGCAGCGACGGACACAGGATTCGAGCTGCGTATTGCACCGCTGTTGGCCGCCGCGCTCAACGGCGCGGAATCGCAGCCGGACGCCGCTGATGCGCAGCGCAACGACTGGCTGCAGAGCGACGCGCCGGAAATCCGGAAACTCGCGCGCGAGGGTGCCGGCGACGCACAGACACCGCGCGAACGCATGCAGCGGCTCGAGGATTTCGTGCGCCGCTATATCCGCACGAAGAATCTCAGTGTCGGCTACGCGTCCGCGCTGGAAGTGGCGAAAAAACCCGAAGGCGACTGCACCGAGCACGCCGTGTTGCTCGCCGCACTCGGCCGAGCGCTCGACATTCCCACGCGCGTCGTCGACGGCCTCGCCTATACCGATCATTACGCCGGCGCCGAGCACGTGTTCGTGCCGCATGCCTGGGCGCAGGCGTGGATCGATGGCCATTGGCAGAGCTTCGACGCCGCGCTGTCCGGCTTCGACGCCGGCCACATCGCCCTGTCGGTCGGCAACGGCGATCCCTGGCGCTTCTATGCCGGTTTCGACACGCTCGGGCGCATGCGCATCGATGCGGTTGCGCCGCTGCACGCCAGCCAACACTGACGACCGTCGCATGTCTTACTTCACTGTCAACTCTGACAGTGGCGCGGTAACTTTTTCCCCGCAGAATGGATCGCGCAATTCCATACGCCACAGAACTACCGGCCGGAGGAGTTATGGGGAAGGAAAACGCCTTTGATCTCGTGCAAGCTGCCCGCCATCTAACCAGTAACGGCACGCCGCAACCACCCGCGGCGCTGACTTGGTATACGCCCGTCAGGTTCGATCCGGGCCTGCTCAAGAAATTGCTCGATGAGCACGATCTGCTCGACACACGGGTAGCGGCACTGCCGAATCGATTCCGACACGATCGCGAAGAGGCATGGCGATCGGCACACGCGTGCGCAGGTCAATTGCATGAGCTACGTCGTCAGGAAGCGCTGTGGCTCTATCCGGTCATTGCCCACGGCTTGGCCAGCGATGCCGCCGCGCGCAGCCGGCTGACAAGTCTGCGCTTCGTGATGAACAGCCTCGCCCGCCGGGTTTTGCGCAGTCTCGAAGAGCTCGCCCAGACGATCCGCCAGGTAGCCGACATCAATGCCGGAGCTGCCACCGTCAGCCACGCGCTGGCCGAATACCGGCAACGTAACGAGACCGAACTCTATACGCTCTACAGCTTGATGAATCCGCGTAGGATTCCGACCGCCGCGGTGGGCGGCGGTCTAGGTCTGAAATAGGGACATCCTGCCTGCGGAGGCATGTCGGCCTCCGCAGCGCAATCGCCTAAGGACTCCCCTCTCTCATGCGTTTCTCCGCTCGCGAGAAACGCAGCTTATTAACTCCATGAATTTGCGCGTATTCCATCGGCAGCGTGGAACGGCTTTGCATTCGCCACTTGAAAATATGATATATTTTTGATATCAATAGTTTTCGTCACCTCCAGCTTGGAGATTTCCATGAACGAACGTGCATATTCGGCTCCCTCGGGCATTCCCGCGCTCATCGGCATCGTCATGCTGTTGCTCGCTAACGGCGCTTGGCTGGTCAACTCGATCCAGAACAAGACGGTCTGGGCAATCCTGGTGGCTCTTCTAGCCGGCATCGTGTTGTTGATCTGCCTCGGCGGGTTCTTCACGGTGGCGCCGAATGAAGGCAAGGTCCTGCAGTTCTTCGGTCGCTACGTCGGTACGGTGCGCGATGCCGGGCCGCGCTGGACGAATCCGTTCTACAGCAAGCGCGGCGTGTCCTTGCGCGTGCGCAACTTCGAATCGAGCAAGCTCAAGGTCAACGATCTCGACGGCAATCCGATCGAGATCGCCGCGGTCGTCGTCTGGCAAGTCGTCGATACCGCTGAAGCGCTGTTTCAGGTCAACGATTACGAGGATTTCGTGCACATCCAGAGCGAATCGGCGCTGCGCGCGATGGCGACGAGCTATCCTTATGATTCACATGACACCGGCGCGCTGTCGCTGCGCAGCCATGGCAAGGAAATCTCCGATCACTTGCAGAAGGAAATCCAGGAACGCCTCGCCAAAGCCGGTGTCGACGTCGTCGAAGCGCGCATCACGCACCTCGCGTTTGCGCCGGAAATCGCCCAGGCAATGCTGCAGCGCCAGCAGGCCAGTGCGATCATTGCTGCGCGCACGCGCATTGTCGAAGGCGCTGTGACCATGGTCGAGATGGCACTGGAGCAGCTGCAGTCGCGCGGCGTGGTCCACCTGGATGAAGAGCGCAAGGCGGCGATGGTGTCGAACCTGCTCGTCGTGCTGTGCGGCGAACGCGGCACCCAGCCGATCGTCAATACCGGCACGTTGTACAGCGGCTGATGGTAGCGCCGAAGTGCACCTGCATTTTCGGCATAGCGACCGTCCATGGCCATAAAAAAAGCCTATCCGCTGCGTATTTCCGGTGATGTGCTGGACGCGGTCCAGCGCTGGGCCGAAGACGACTTGCGCAGCGCCAACGCCCAGATCGAATATCTGCTGCGAGAGGCGCTGCGCAAAGCTGGCCGGCTGAAACCGTCAGATGGCGTCAAGCACAAACAGGAAGGTGAGAAATGATGACCTCACGGCAACGTTATCTCGTGATCAGCGCGTCGGTTTTCGCCGTCGTCGCCAGCGCGCACCTGGTGCGCGCCGTCCAGGGCTGGCCAATCACGATTGGGCCATGGAACGTACCGGTCGAGCTGTCGTGGCTCGGCGCGATCGCTACCGGCGCGTTAAGCGCATGGGCGATTCTGCTGTTGCGCGAGCGCAATGGCTGACGACGTTCCTGCGCCGCCGCCGCGTTCGGCGGACGTGCGCGCGTGCATCGCGCGAGCGCATGCGCTTGGCGTGCCGCGCGACTACGCGCGCGCACGCAGGCTCACGCGCGTACGCGAACCACGCCGGCTCGAATTCATCGGCTACGACACGCAGCAGCGTGCGCAATGGCTGGCTCCGCGCGCCGCGCGCGCGTGGACGCGCCTGCGTGAGGCCGCTGGGAAGAACGGTGTGGAACTGCAGATCGTCTCGGCATTCCGCAGCGTCGAATATCAGCTTGGGATTCTCGAGCGCAAACTCGCACGCGGCCAGGTGATCAGTGAGATTCTCAGGGTCAGCGCCGCACCGGGTTACAGCGAACACCATTGCGGTCGCGCGCTCGACATCACGACGCCCGGATTCGCCACGCTCGCAGAAGAATTCGAAAACTCGCCCGCATTCACCTGGCTGGAAAAAAACGCGCGGCGATTCGGTTTTCGATTGAGTTATCCGCGCCGCAATCCACACGGCATCGCCTATGAACCATGGCATTGGTGCTGGCACGCAAAGCAGTCTAGCCCCGCGTCGCGAGCGCGAAGCCCAGCAATACCCACGCCATGATCAGCGCGCCGCCGCCAATCGGCGCTATCGCTCCGATCCAGCGTGGCGCGCCGAGCGCGAGCGCATAAAGGCTGCCGCAGAAAATCACCGAGCCGGCGACGCAGGCGATCCCGCACGCGCGCCACGTTCGCGTTGCGCGTGCGGGTGCGAGCGCGACGACGCCGAGCAGCGCCAGCGCATGCCAGAACTGGTATTCGACCGCGGTGTGCCAGATATGCAAGGCCGCTTCGTCGAGGCGGCTTTGCAGCGCGTGGGCGCCGAACGCACCGAGTGCGACGGCGCTGGCGCCGAGCGCGGCGGCGGCGATGCCAAAAGCGCGGCGCATCAGCGCTATTTCTTCTTCGGCGCGGCTTTCTTTGCGTCTTCCGGCTTCTTCGCTTCCACTGGCTTGAGCATGTCGTCCATCGTTTTGCTCATGTCGGTGAACTTGTAGCTCGGGAGCACGAACGTCCAGCCGTTGAACGTCTTGTTCAGCGTTTGGATTTCCTTGTTCAGCGCGTCGAGCTTGCCCTCGCGATCCTTCGCCGCGTCACTCACTGCGAGTGGTTTCGGCACGTCGCCCGCGGCTTTTGCCGCATCGGTTTTTTCGTCGCTCGCCTTCTTGCTTGCCGCGGTGATCGCCGCGTCGTACTCGGCGCGCGCCTTGACCTGCTCCTTGTCGATATCCGCGTTCGCTGCCGCAGTGTCGAGATGCGCGGCGAATTGGGCGTAGTCCTTGCCAACGTTGTCCCAAGCGGTGACGTCGACGACGAGTCCGTCGAAAGCGACATATTGTGCTTTGTGCACTTTACCCGGGGGCGCCATGTCCTTGGCCGGAAACGCATCCTCGGCGCGCAGGTTGGCGAGCACCGAACCCAGGCTGTTGGCAACGAATTCGGAACTGACCTCGCGGCCCGGCGGCACGTCCGCGACCTTGAAGTTCGCGTCGGTGCGCTGCTGCTTGGCGGCTTTGAGCGGCTTGCCGTCGGTATTCGTCAGCGTTAGCGACTGCAGGCGCGCCGCCGCGATGTCGGTAAGGTCGCGCTTCTCCCAGTCAGCCGTGTTCTTGTCGACCGTGATATTGCCGGCCGCGAGCCAGCTCTGCGGATCGCCAGCGCGGCGCACGAACGTCCCGCCGCCACCAGCGCCATTGAAGTTGCCGATGATGAGCTTGAGCGGCTGTGTCAGGCCGGCGATGTCGACGAGCACGCCTTTGGCATCCTTGTCCTTGACGTCGTCGACGCCAAGTTCGGCATAGCGCTTTTCGCTCGAGGTCTTCTGTTCGATCAATGTGCCTTGGTCGAGCTTGAGCAGGAACTCGCGAACCTTCGCCACATCGGCCGGATAGTCGGCCTTCTCGGCTACCGTCCAACCGTCGCTACCGCGCTTGAGCGTCGTCAGTACCTTATTGTCGGCGCCAGTCAGCGTGATCGCGCTGACATCGTTCATATGGCCATGCAGTTCCGGCAGCAAGCGCTGCGCCTGCGCGGCTGCTTCGCTTTGTGGCTTCCGCGATGAGTTGATGAGAACGGCCGCGAGCAGCGCGACGAGCGCTGCACCGATCAGGGCATAAAGTGTTTTAGCGTTCATTGGCATTCACCTCAGGCCACGCGCTTGCGCTTGAACAGCGCGAACGCCAGCGCCGCAATCGTGATCAGGATCGGCATCAGGCCGATGTTGAGGAACTTCAGGCGCGCACCGAGCGCATCGATGTTCTCGTCGAGGCTGTGACGCACCTGGCGCAGCTGCTTGCGGATCACGACTTTCTGGTCGAGGAACTTGGTCAGCTCCGCCTGTTGCTCGGGCGATAGAATCATCTCGCTGCCCTTGCTCTTGCCGCTCTGCAGCTCGGTGAGCTTGCGTTCGGTATCGCTCAGCTGCTGCTGCAGTTCGCGCTCGGAGTCGCGGAAACTTTCCTCGGCGCTGCGCTTCATGTCCTCGACCACGGTGAACGGACGCTGCGCGGTCGCGCGTCCGCGGATCGAGATCAGGTCCGACGAACCGGTGAGATTGTCGACGGAGTTGATGAAGAAGTCGCCGTTGTTCGCGAACGCGTTCATGATCTTCTGGCCGAAGAACGGCTGTACCTGCACCCACAAGCGGTCGGTCAGCACGTCGGTATCGGCGACGAGCACGATCACGTTGTCGGCTTTGGTTTCGGCCAGATGCTCGGTGTCCTTGTGCTCCGGGAATGCACTCGTGAACTTGCCTTCCAGGCGCCCGGCGATCACGTAGCGTTCCTTCGTCGGCGTGTAGCCGGCGAGCAATTGGCTCGGATCGGGCAGAAACTTCACGCGCTCGCTAGGCACCGTCATCGCATCATCGCTGGTCTGGATCAGTGGCGTGAGTTTCGCTTTGGCGTCCTTGGCCAGCGCGAAATAACCGGCGCTGGAAATATTGATCGTGTCCAGGTTGGCCGTGGTTACGTCGCCGGAATTCAGATCCGCCTTGCGAAAGCCGAGAATCGCCGGATCCGACACGGGTGCTGCGCCCTGCTGTACGGTGATCTGCAGCGCGTGCTTGCGGTCGAGCACGATCTTGTGCGCGTCATATTCCACACCCCAGGCTTTGAACAGCGGCGCCAGGTCCGAGGACTTGTCGGCCATCATCGCCGCCTGCGGGTTCTGCGGGTCGGCACCGGATTCGTCGCTATCGGCTTCCGGGTCGACGAACACGAGCAGATGGCCGCCGCGCATGACGAACTGATCGAGTGCGTACAACGCGTCGTCGTTGAGCTTCTTCGGATGCACGAGCGCGAGCACGTCGATGTCCTTGTCGATCGCCTTGATCGAGCCGGCATTGAGCGTGCGCACATCGAACTGCTGCGAGAGCTGCTGGTCGACGGCCCAGGCGTCCTTCATCGAGCGCGTTTGCGGATCGAAACTCTGCGCCATCGGCAGGGCCGACACGAGCCCGACAACCGGTTTCTTCGGAACCGACAGTTCGTGTATCAGTTTGGCGACGTCGTATTCGAGGAACGCTTCCTTGTTCGGCTGCAGAAACGGAATCACCGACTTGGCCGTAGTCGAATTGGTGCCGGCCAAGCCGAGGAACAGCTTCTCGCCGTTCTGTCCGGCTGGCACCGCCTGCAAGCCATAGCCCGTGGCACGGTCCTCGTCTTCCGAATATGGCTGCGGATCGATCACTTCGAGCTTGAGCTTGCCGCCGGCGCGCGCGCTCATTTCCTCGAGCAGCTCGCGCACGCGCTGCGCGTACACGCGCAGCTGCGGCAGATCCTGCGAGCCCTTGTCGGAATAGAACAGGTACAAGTGCACCGGCTCGTCGATCGAGGAAAGTATATTTTTGGTGCCTTGCGACAAGGTATACAAATGGCTGCTGGTCAGGTCCAGGCGCGCGCCGCGGAACAACGCGTTGCTGATCAGGATCACGGCCACGAACAGCACGGCGAGCACGGCCAGCGCGCCGCCGGTCAGGAGTTTGCGATTGCCAGTCATGGGGTCAGTCCGCCTTCTTCAAGTCGATCACGACCGCGCTGGCATACAGCCAGAACGCGATCGTCAGCAGGAAATAAACGAGGTCACGCAAGTCGATCACACCCTTGGCTATCGCGGTGAAATGCGTCATGAAGCTCAAGCTGGAGACCGCGTCGACCAGCCCCTGCGGCGCCCAGGCGCTGAAGAAATTCAACACCAGCGGGAAGCCGGCGAGCAGGAACAGGAAGCACACCACAGCGGTGAGAATGAACGCGATCACCTGATTGCGCGTGCACGCCGACAGACATGAGCCAATGGCGAGGAACGCGCCGGCCATCAGGAAGCTGCCAAGGTAACTCGCGAAGATCACGCCGTTGTCCGGCGCGCCGAGGTAGTTCACCGTGATCCAGATCGGGAACGTGAGCACGAGCGCGATGCCGATGAACGCCCAGGCGGCGAGGAATTTGCCGAGCACTGCCTGCCACATCGTGATCGGCAATGTCATCAGCAATTCGATCGTGCCGCTCTTGCGCTCCTCCGACCACAGACGCATGCCGACCGCAGGCACCAGAAACAGATACAGCCACGGATGGAAATCGAAGAACGGCAACAGGTCAGCCTGGCCGCGCTCGAAAAAATTACCGATGTAGAAGGTGAACGTGCCGGCCAGCACGAGGAAGATAACGATGAACACATAAGCGACGGGCGTCGCGAAATAGCTCGCCAGTTCGCGCTTGAACACGGTGCGAATCGGACTCATGCGTGTGCCTCCACGGCTGGACCTTGCGTGATCGTGCGGAACACTTCATCAAGGCGCCCGCTTTCCAGCTGCACTTCGCTGACCTGGATACCCTGGGTCTTCAGCAGTTCGCTGATCGGCGCAAAAATTTCCTTGCCGGGCTTGGGAAATGCGGTGATGCGATGATCCTGCGGATCGATTTCCACCGCGGCGATATCTGGCACGCGCGACAGCGCTTCCCTGGCAGCGGCGACGTTCGCCGCGGTCAGCGACACCGCCTGGTGATAACGCGAGCGTGCTTCCAGCTGCGTCGGCGTTGCATCGGCGAGGATCTTGCCGTTGGCAATGATGATCGCGCGGCTGCACACGGCGTGCACTTCCTCGAGGATGTGGGTGGAGACGACGATGGTCTTGTCCTTCGCCATCGCATTGATCAACGCGCGCACTTCATGCTTCTGGTTCGGATCCAGACCGTCGGTCGGCTCGTCGAGAATCAGCACCTGCGGATCGTGGATGATCGCCTGGGCGAGGCCGACGCGGCGCTTGAAACCTTTCGACAGCGTTTCGATCGGCTGCTCGAGCACACCATTCAAGTGCAGGCGTTCGATCACGTCGTCCAGGCGCTGCGTGCGGCGTGCGCCGGCCAGCCCGCGTACATCGGCGACGAAGCCCAGGAATTGGCGCGGCGTCATCTCGCCGTAACTGGGTGCGCCTTCCGGCAGATAGCCGACCGCGCGCTTGGCCGCGATCGCATCATCGACGACGTCGTGACCGCAGACGCTCGCACTGCCGGATGTCGGCGTGAGGAAGCCCGCTATCATTTTCATCGTCGTGGATTTGCCGGCGCCGTTCGGGCCGAGGAAGCCGAGCACGCGGCCCGGTTCGAGCTTGAAGGAGATGCCGTCGACGGCGGTCAGATCGCCGTAACGCTTGGTCAGTTGACGGGTTTCGATCATGTTTGCATATCCATCGGGTTGAACCGCTCAAACGCGGTGCTTTTCTGTGACGTCAATATTCCCCAGGACGCCGGGAAATCACGGGCGCCGGGCAAAATACCGCAAAGTTTGCAAAAAGTTCCCAAACGAAACGGGCGGCATTACGCCGCCCGCTTCAGTGTCAGGGCGCGACGCTTACAACTGCACGGGCAGATATACCGTAAACGTTTGCTGATCCGTCGCCGCCTTCGTCGCATCGGTGCTCGTCAACTCGTCGAAGAAGCGGCCGTTGCCTTCGGAACTTTCGTCGAACAGATAGCCGTGGGTATACGCGTAAGCCTTGAGCGCGAGGCGCATCACCGGCAACTGCGCCGGCGAGCCGGTGAACGAGGTGACCAGCGCTTTGCCGCCATAGCTCATGCCGGTCTTGACCGGATCGACGGGATTCGTGGCTTGGCTGTCCACCGGCAGCGCCACGTCGAAGTCGTAGTTTTCATCGCCCCAGTTCGTGGTCACGGTGATGCGCGGGCCAGTGACGTTGAGCTTGTCCTTCTTGATCTGGGCCTGGATCAGACCAACGGCCTTGTCGGTTGCGTCGGCGACGTCATCAAGATTGCGCTTGGCCGACGTGGAGACAAACACGATCGGCTTCGCCTCGATGTCCTTGAGCTGGATGTCCTGATCCTTGTAATCGACCTGCGGGAACGTGGCCAGCATCGCCTGCATGCTGGTCAGCTGGTACTGGATCTGCGTGGCCGGGCCACCCTGCAGATACATGCCGGAATAGCGCGCGATCAGGTCGAAACCGTAGTCGACGTCGTAGCCCATCGTTACTTTCGCGGTCTTGCCATTCGCCGCCGGATCGATGTCGATCGTGAAGTGCTTGTTCTCGCCGCGCCAATTGTTGTTCAAGTCCCACGTGACCTGCTTGTCTTGCTGCGGGGCCGGATTCGCCGCCACTTTCAGGCTGCCATCGCCGATGCGGTCGTCTGTGCTGGCCCAATCCAACTCTGCGCCGGGACCCATCGCCTCGCCCTTGAAGCTCATCTTCACGTTGCGATCGTAAGCGCGCAGCGCGGTCCATGACGGATAGGTGCGGAAGCCGTTGAGGACATCGTAAATCTGCCGCGCCGGTGAGCTGACCACCACGGATCGATCGACATGGCGATGACTCGGCAAGACGAGTCCGACCCCGACCGCCATCACGAAGACGATGGCGAGGGCAACGAGTATTTCCAGAAGACGGGTCATCCAGGCGACTCCCTCAAAATCAGACCGCGAATGGTACTTGCTCCGGCGGTTACGGGCTAGGGGCTAGCTGAAGTGACGAAAACCTTCCCCCAAACCGTCGCGGCGGCGGCGAACTAGACGATCCCTAGCTCAAACGCCTTCAGCACGGCCCTGGTGCGGTCGCGCACGCCGAGTTTGGAGAGGATGTTCGACACGTGATTCTTCACCGTGCCTTCGGCGACATTGAGCGAATTGGCGATTTCCTTGTTGCTGTAGCCGCTGGCCATCAGGCGCAGGATTTCGGTTTCGCGCTCGGTCAGCGGATCGGGCTGATCCAGGCTCGTGAAGTCGTTGTGCATGCGCTCCAGTCCAGTGAGCAGGCGCTGGGTGACAACAGGCGCGACGAGCGAGCCGCCGGCGGCGACCGTCTTTACCGCCTCGACAAGCTGTTCGAGCGAGACGTCCTTGAGCAGGTAACCGCGCGCGCCAGCCTTCAATCCCGCGAGCACGAGTTGATCGTCGTCGAACGTGGTCAGGATGATCGTCGGCGGCAGCGCGTTTTTTTGTGCCAGCGCATTGAGCACGTCAAGCCCGGACATGCCCGGCATGCGCATGTCGAGCAGCACGACGTCGGGCTTGGCCTGCGGAATCACTTCCATGGCCTGGGCACCGTCGGCGGCTTCAGCCGCGACGCGAATGTCGTCGGACAATTCGAGCAGCGAGCGGATGCCCTGCCGCACCAGGGTTTGGTCGTCGACCAGGCAAACCGAAATCGTCATTGCACAGCCTCGGGAGTCCCGGACATCAAGGAACTCCGCTTTTCCGCTTTCAGCGAGTTGAGGGGGCGGCTGTGCGAAGCGCAGCCGGGATTGTGGCGATGCCGCGGGCGGTGATTGAAGGTGATTCCAGGCATGTCATGCCCCTCCAGACGGAACCCAGGCGTCGAGCGCGAAACCCTGGTCGCGCGCCGTAGTGATGTCGAGCCGGCCGCCAATCTGCGCGAGGCGCTCGCGCATGCCGGTCAGGCCGTTGCCTTGGTGCAGAGTGCCTGCCCCGCGGCCGTCGTCGCGGGCATGGATCGCCAGCTCATTGGCGCCAGTGCGCTCGAAGTTGAGCCACAGGTTGCGCGCATTCGCGTGGCGCACCGTATTCGTGATGATTTCCTGCGCGCAGCGCAACAGCACCTGCGCGCGGCGTGGATCATCCACTGCAAAACGCTCCGGCAGCTCCAGATGAATATCCAGGCCCGGTACGCCCTCGACGAGCGTGCGCAGTGCTTCGGTCAGGTCGATCGCATCATCTTCGCGCAGTTGACTCACTACTTCGCGCACATCGGACAGCAGCAACTTCGCTACGCTTTGCGCCTGCCGCACGTGTTCCTGCGCATTGCCGGAAACGAGGTGGCTGGCCACTTCCAGGTTGAGGCTCAGCGCGGTCAGGTGATGACCGACAAGATCGTGCAGCTCGCGTGAAATTCGCATGCGCTCGCCGATGCGACTCGACTCGGTGAGCAGCGTGCGTGTGGCGCGCAGTTCCGAATTCAGCCGCCGCTGCTCCTCGCGCGAATCAGCCTGCTGGCGCGCGACGAGCGAGGTCACGAACGTGAAGCCGGAAAAGCCGAAATACAGCCCGCTTTGCAGCAAGGCGTCGAACCAGTCGAAGCCTTCGAAGTGGAAAATGAACACCGGCACCAGCGAGAAATTCTGCAGCACCAGCCAGGCGATGCTGGGGCGCAACGGCAGCAGCCACGGCAACACGCCGGCAATCAACAGCAACAGGATTCCCGACAGGCCGCTCTGGCTGAAATAACTGATACCGACGGCCGAGATGTTGAGCACGACCAGCATCGGCAGCTGCAGCAACCAGTGGTAGCGCTTGCCGAGATCGCGCGTGATCAGCCAGTAGCTCAGGCCGAAGGCGGCATAACTCGCCCACCAGCCAATCAGGTCGAGACGCGCGTAGCTTTCATAGCGGCGCAGCAACGGTATGCCGACGCAGGCGTAGGTGAACAGGCCGGCGTAGCGCAGCAATTGGATATGATTGAACGCGGAAACACGCATGCGTGCATCATAGACTGCGAAACGCGTGCTGCAACCTGCCCGAAAGTCACGCGCCGACGGCGCCGCGGGTTCGCCGGTCTACCGGCTTGTCTCCAGTCCCCAGCGATTTCTTAACCAAAATGCCTTTTCGCCGACATGACCCGGACTCGCCGCGCATGCGATAATTGCGACCGATACAGGCCTCCCGCGCGTCGGGTGGTCTTTCGCCCCGGAGTCGACAAGCAATGACAATCAAGATTCGCGACGTGCGCGAGCAGGAGCTGGATTCGGTGCTCGCGTTGAACAACGCCGCCGGATCGACGATTCTGCCGCTGGACATGCCGCGCCTGCGCGCGCTTGCCGAACAAGCGGCTTACCTGCGTGTAGCCGAAGCCGACGACCATCTCGCCGGCTTTCTGATCGGTTTGCGCGAGAGTGCCGATTACGCGAGTCCGAACTTCCTGTGGTTTCGCGAGCACTATCCGGAATTCCTCTATATAGACCGCATCGTCATCGCCCGTCCGTATCGCGGCATTGGCCTCGGCCGCGTGTTCTACGCCGACGTGACGAGCTTTGCCGAAGTGCGCGTGCCGCTGCTCGCCTGCGAAGTGTTCCTCGAACCGCCCGATGACGTCGCCGTGCTATTCCACGGCACCTACGGTTTCCACGAAGTCGGCCAGCAGGTCATGCCGGGCGTGAACCGGCGCGTGTCGCTGCTCGCCAAGGAACTGTGCAGCTATCCATTCGTGCGCGACACCTACCTGCACGGCCCGACCGCCGCATTGCCGACCCAGACGTGGCTCGCTGAGCGCGCGCATGGGCCGCGGCCGGTGCCGGCGCGCGCCGCGTCCGCGAACTGACGACGCCCGCAGATGCAGCCTGCGACTTCGGCGCTTGCCGATCTTCCGTTTGAATTGAAATTCGGCCAGGTCGGCATCGCCAACCTGCGCGTATTCGATTGCGAAGCCGCGGCGCTGCAGGCGCAACTTTCAGCGCGCGTGCTCGCGGCGCCGCAGCTGTTCGCGCGCGCGCCGCTCGTGCTCGATTTGTCCGCACTGCCGCAGTTGCCCGACGCTGCGCTCACGCAAACCTTGCTGCAGGCCGTACGCGACGCCGGACTGCTGCCAGTAGGCCTCGCCTACGGCACTGCGCAGAATGAGGAACTGGCGAAAACGCTGGGCCTGCCGCTATTCGCAAAGTTCCGCGCGGCTTTTGAACCCAAGTCCCCGAAAGCGGGCGAATCGGCTCAGTCGGCGACGCCAATCACGCTGCGCCATGAAAAACCCGTGCGTTCCGGTCAACAGGTGTACGCGCGCGGCAGCGATCTGATCCTTGCCGCCACCGTCGGCAACGGCGCCGAGGTGATCGCCGACGGCTCGATCCACTGTTATGCACGACTTGCCGGGCGCGCGATCGCCGGCGCGCAGGGCGATGCCTCGGCGCGCATCTACTGCCTGGATTTTCAGGCCGAACTCGTTTCGATCGCGGGGCGTTATCGCGTGTTCGAGGACTTTCCGGCGGAGTTGCGCGGCAAGCCAGCACAGATCCGGCTCGATGGCGAAAAAATCGTTGTCGATAAATTATAGTTTTTTATTTTGTAGCGTTTTGGAAAACGGAGAACCGATCTTGACTGAATTTATCGTCGTCACTTCCGGCAAGGGCGGGGTCGGCAAGACCACAACCAGCGCCAGTATCGCCGTAGGCCTGGCCCGGCGCGGCAAGAAAGTCGCTGTCATCGATTTCGACATCGGCCTGCGCAATCTCGACCTGATCATGGGTTGCGAACGGCGCGTGGTCTACGATTTCGTCAACGTCATCCACGGCGAATGCACGCTCAAGCAGGCACTGATCAAGGACAAGCGCATCGACACGTTGCATGTGCTCGCCGCTTCGCAGACGCGCGACAAGGATGCGCTGACCAAGGAAGGTGTGGAAAAGGTGCTCAATGAGTTGCGCGACGAAGGTTTCGACTACGTGATCTGCGACTCGCCCGCCGGCATCGAACGCGGCGCATTCCTGGCGATGTATTTCGCCGACCGCGCCGTCGTCGTCGTCAATCCGGAAGTCTCTTCAGTCCGCGATTCCGACCGTATCCTCGGCCTGCTCGCGAGCAAGACGCGCCGCGCGGAACTCGGCGCCGCGCCGGTGGAAACGCATCTGCTGCTCACGCGCTACAACCCGGTGCGCGTGGCCGACGGCGAGATGATGAGCATCGACGACGTCAAGGACATCCTTGGCTTGGACGTGCTCGGCGTGGTGCCCGAATCCGAAGGCGTGCTCAGCGCCTCCAATTCCGGCGTGCCGGTGATCCTCGACGACGAGGCGAGCGCCGGCCAGGCCTATGAAGACGCGGTTGCGCGACTGCTCGGCGAGCAACGACCGATGCGCTTCCTCGACGTGCCGAAGAAAGGCTTTCTCGCCCGCATGTTCGGAGGCTGACATGGGCATCTTCGATTTTCTGCGTGCGCGCAACACCAGCACCGCCACCGTCGCGCGCGAACGCCTGCGCATCATCGTCGCCCAGGAACGCAGTCAGCGCGGCGCGCCGGACTACCTGCCGTTGCTGCGGCGCGAACTGCTCGAGGTGATCCGCAAGTACGTCAGCGTCGAGCAGGACGCCGTGGACATCCACGTCGAACGCGACGGCGAACACGATGTGCTCGAACTCAGCGTCGCCCTGCCCGACCGTTCCGCGCCGGCGCACGTCGCCTAGTGCTGACGCTCGCCGACATTGGCTGGAACGATGCGGCGGAACTGCTCGCGCGCCATGCACTCACGCTTGCGCGCGTTGCCGACGGCGCGCCGATTCCCGGCAGCTATTGGGGCGCGCCGGAAGCCGGCGTCATTGGCGAAAACGTCTATGCGCGCGCCGACACGCCGGTGCATTCGCTCCTGCACGAAGCCTGTCATCTGATCGTCGCCGAACCGCAGCGGCGCCTGCGCATCCATACCGATGCGTCGGATTGTCAGGCCGAGGAAGACGCGACCTGTTATCTGCAGATCGTGCTCGGCGATGCGCTGCCCGGTGTCGGCCGCGAACAGATCATGGCCGACATGGACGCCTGGGGTTACACGTTCCGGCTCGGCTCGGCGCGCGCCTGGTTCGAGCACGATGCCGAGGATGCGCGCGACTGGCTGGCGCAACGCGGCCTGCTGGCGGATGCTTGCGCGCAACCGGCCATACCACTAGCCTGCGCATTAGAGCCCCCAGGAGCAAACCCATGCAACGCTGGCTGAAACTTCCCGATGGTCGCTACATCGATGCGAACAGTGTCGTCTACATCGGCAAAGTGGAAACATATCCGCGCCTCGACGACGACGGCAACGATGCCGGGCAGGGCTATAGTGTGCCGCTCGGCACCGACGTCATGCGCGATCACCAGCTCACGGTGCAGGGTACGAAGGAAGAAGTGCTGGCGGTGCTCAAGCTGCTGCTCGGCGGCGCGCCGGCTTAACCCGGGTCCGACATAGCGGGCAATTCGCGTTCGAACGCGGGAATGCGCTTGGCGCGACCGCGATACCATCTCCACGCGATCAAACCGAGCGCATAAACGGCCGCCGACGCCAGCGCCAGATGGATCGCACGATCGGCGAGCAGCGGCGCAAGCACCCCGGCGAGCAGCGCATTGAACGCGAGCATGAGAAACGCCTGCAGCGACGAGGCCATGCCGCGGGCCTGCGGGAACAGGTCGAGCACGAGCAGGTTCAGCGCCGGCGAAACGATGTTGATGCCGACGCCCGCCAGCGCGAGCGGCAGCACGAGCCACGGCACGCGTGCCGGTACGATCAGCCAAGCCATGACGATGCCGAATAGCGCAGCGACGGCGATGATCGAGTAGCCGATGCCGAGAATCACGCGCACGCTCACGCGCCCGGCCAGACGCGATGCCAGTGTCGCGCCGAGCACCAGCCCGCTGATCGTCGGCACGAACAGCCACCAAAAATGGTTCTGATCGAGCTTGAGGATGCCGAGCACGAATGCCGGCGCCGCGGCGATATACAGAAACAATCCGCCGAAATTGCAGGTGCTGGCGAACGCCAGCGGCAGAAAGTGCGGATGGCGCAGGATCTGCCGGTAATTGCGGAACAGGTTGTCCGGCGACAGCGCAATGCGACGCTCGCGCGGATGCGTCTCCGGCAACACGGCCACGCACAGCAGCAACAGCGCCGCGGCGAAACCGGCGATCGCCCAGAACAGCCAGCGCCAGCCGCCGAACGCGACGAGCCAGGCACCGACAATCGGCGCAATCGCCGGTGCGACGCCGAAGATCATGCTGATCTGCGACAGCAGGCGCTGCGCGTCGGCGCCTTCGAAACGGTCGCGCACGATCGCACGGCCGACAATGAGGCCGATACCGGCGCTGCTGCCCTGCAATGCGCGAAACGCGAGCAGCATGTGCATCGAGCGCGCGAGTGCGCAACCGGCGCTGGCGATGAGAAACACGACGACGCCGCCGAGAATCACCGTGCGTCGTCCCCAAGCGTCGGACATTGCGCCGAGCAGCAGCGACAACACCGCGTAGGCGCCGATGTAGACGCTGATCGTCTGCTGCATCGTCACTGCCGTGGCGCCGTATTCGCCCGCGATCGCCGGGAACGCGGGAAAAATCGCGTCAATGCAGAACGGCCCGAACATCGATAACGCGGCGAGCAGGCCGGCCAGGGCGAACCGGGAGGAAACGGCAGAAGTCATGGGGACTTGGCGTCGGCGCGTACCGGCGCCGGAAGGCGTGCATCATACGCAATCGCGTGCGCCGTGGTGCGCGACTATTCTACACTTCAGCAATGGGGCATGTATGTGAGGACATCACCGAGCAGGTGCGCGCTGCCAGCACTGGCGACGCTGCGGCGTTGCAGGCGCTGTTCACGAGCCTGTACGACGAACTCAAGCGCTTGGCCCACCACCAGCTGGCGCAGCATGTGGGCGCCACGATCAATACCACGGGCCTCGTGCACGAGACCTACCTGAAGCTGACTCGGCCGCAATCGCTGCACCTGAACGATCGCGGCCATTTCTATACGACTGCGGCGCGCGCGATGCGCCAGATCGTCATCGACCATGCGCGCCGCCGATTCGCGGAAAAACGTGGTGGCACCTCCGCGCAGATGACGACGCTCGACGACGACGCAGCCGCAGACGCGCTCGATCCCGAACAACTGATTCACCTCGATGGTGCACTGAACCGATTGCATCAGTTCGAACCGCGGTTGTCCGAACTCGTCGAACTGCGCTTTTTTGCAGGCTTGTCGGTCGAACAGGTGGCGGAACTGCGCAGCGTCACGCCGCGCACGGTGATCCGCGACTGGCGCCGTGCACGCGCCTTCCTGTTCGATTCGGTGCAGGGCGCCGCCGCGGAGTAAGACATGGACGCGCAGCACTGGTCGCGCCTCACCGAATTGTTCGATTCCGCGGTGGAACTCGCCGGCGCCGACCGCGAGGCGTTCATCGAAGCAATCGGCGCGGAAGATGCGCGGCTTGCGCACGACTTGCGCCGCATGCTCACAGCCGACGCCGGCGCCGGCGATTTTCTCGAACCGCCACTGGCGATGAAGCCCTCCGACTACGCACCGGGATCGCGCCGTTTCGGCGCGTACCGTTTGCTGCGCCCACTCGGCGCCGGCGGCATGGGCGAAGTACACTTGGCTGAACGCGGCGACGGCGCGTTCGAGCAACAGGTCGCGCTGAAGCTGTTGCCGCACCCCACCCCGGGATTGATGCAGCGCTTCCGCCAGGAGCGGCAGATCCTCGCGCGCCTGGAGCATCCCAACATCGCACGCCTGCTGGACGGCGGTATCGGCGAGAACAACGTGCCGTACTTCGCGATGGAATTCGTCGACGGACTGCCGATCACGCAGTACGTGCGCGCGCAGGCGCTGGATGTGACCCATACGCTGCAACTGTTCCTGCGCGTTTGCGACGCGGTGCAGTACGCGCATCGCAACCTCGTCGTGCACCGCGACCTGAAACCGTCGAATATCCTGGTCGCGTCCGACGGCATGCCGAAGCTGCTCGACTTCGGTATCGCCAAGGTGCTGGAGAACACCGACGATGCCACGCAAACCGCGGCGCGCCTGTTCACGCCAGACTACGCCGCGCCCGAGCAAATACGCGGAGAGGCGATCACCACGGCCGCCGACGTCTACGCACTCGGCGTGATGCTCTACGAGCTGTTGAGCGGCGCTCGCCCGTACAAGCTGCGCCGCGACGAATCCCTGCAGCAGGCGATCCTCAACGTCGACGCGACGGCGCCGAGCAGCGCGGCCGCCAATACCACCGGCGATCCGGCGCGCGCACGGCGGCTGCGCGGCGACTTGGATCGCATCGTGCTGACAGCGATGGCCAAGGAACCCGAACGCCGCTACGCGTCGGTTGAGGCTTTTGCCACCGATATCCACGCGTACCTTGCAGGCCGTCCGATCGCCGCGCGCGGCGACAGCGCCGTGTACAGGACGCGCAAATTCATGCGCCGCAACCGCGGCGGCGTCGCCGCCGCCGCCATCGTCGCGCTGGCACTGATCGTCGCCACGGGCGTCAGTTTGTGGCAGGCAGGGATCGCGCGCGAACAGGCGCAGCGCGCCGAGACCAAATCGCGCACCGCGGGAGCCGTCAAGGACTATCTGCTGTCGGTGTTCGCCAGCGCCAATCCGTACAACACCGACGGTAAGGTGGTAACGGCGCGCGACCTGCTCGAAGGCGGCTTGGATCAGGTCGAGAAGAAACTCGCCGGGCAAAAGCAGGTGCAAGCGGAAATCTACGCCGGTTTCGTCGAGACATTTCTGCAGATCAACAATTACACGCTAGGCAAACGCGCCGGCGAACTCGCACTCGAAAAATATCGTCAGTTCCTGCCTTCCGACGCGATCGAAATCCTGCAAATGGAAATGGACCTGGCACAGGTGGACTTCTATCGAACGCAGTTCGACGGATTGATTCCACGCTTCGAGAATCTGCTGACGCGCGCCGGCGAGCGCGGCGGCGACTACGCCTCGCTGCGTGCGGACGTGCTCACCCTGCTCGGCATGACGCATTTTCGCATGGGCAATTACGAGCAGTCCGTCCAGACCAGCGAAGCGGCCGTTGCGCAGCTGCGCAAAGCACATAACAAACCGTTCGACTATGAAATCGGCATCGTGCTCTACAACCTCTATCTGGCACGCATGGCGCAAGGTCGCTTCAACGATGCCGCTGCCCTCATCAGCGAATTCGCACCCGGGGATCGTCTGCTCGTCGGGCCGCAGCATCCAGGCCTGTTCACCGACGTCACCGCGATCGCCCGGCTGCTGCAAGATGCAGGGCGCCTGCACGAGGCACACGACCTGCTCAGCGCCGCGGTGCTCGCGCGCCAGCGGCAGTTTCCCGAACACCACAGCCTCGTCGTCAATACGCGCGGCTATCTGGCTGATGTCGACTGCGGCTTCGACGACGCGGCGCGTGTGGAAACGCGTTTCACCGAGCTGATCGCTGTCGCCAACGGGCCTGGCACCGAGATGTCGGCGACCGACATGGCGCGACTGTATTTCACCCACGCGCAATGCCTGCTCCGGCTGGGCCGCCTCGACGAGGCGCGGCGCGAGCTCGAGCACGCGCGCGAAAAGAACTTGCAGGTTGCGGCGAAGGACACTCCGTACGTGCTCGCGATGGATGCCACGCTCGCCGACATCGAGCGCCGCGCGGGCGAACCGACAGCGGCACTGGCCGTGCTGGCTCCGATCCTCACGCGCCAGCGCGAACGCGGGGATCGCGAATTGCCGGCAAGCCTGCTCGTGTTCGCTCAAGCGGACACCACGCTCGGCCAATTCACTCACGCGCAGGCAGCGCTAGACGAGGCGCGCAAGGTACTCGACGCGCAAGGCCGCCCGACCAGCGTGCTCGCCCGTGAAATCGAAAGCGCTTGGGCAGCGTTGCCGGCGGATGTGACAGGCGCACGCGGCAGCGCCGAACACTGGCAACACGCAGCGCAAATCGGCTGCGTCAACTTCGGTTGCGACGACGAGCGTGTCAAACAATGGCAGCATTTGAGCGCGCAGGCGGGCGGCAATGCATCGGCAAGACCTGAAGCAGCCGCCAAGCCCTACGAAGCGCAATACGCGATCGGCGCCGACATCATCGCCAAGGCACAAGCAGCGGCCGGCGCCGCGCCGGCAGCCACCGGACCGTAGCAATCAATCAACCGCCGTCGCCGTCGAAATCATCGCGGAAAATCGTGTCGTTGTAGCAAACCGTCGCCACCGCCGCGAGCCGGGCCATCACGACGAAACCGCCGCCTTCCTGCACCGCCGGAGAGACCGCGAGCGTGGCATCGCTCGGCGTCAGGTAAGCGCGCAACGTGAGCGAACCTGCCGTCTGCGCCGACTGATCGCGCCTGAGCGTACCCGAGCCGCTCAGAGCAAACCGCTGCACTGCTGCGGATTCCGCATGCGCCACCAGATGCGCCGCAAGCAGAGTGCCGACCAGCAGCACGCGCTGCGGTCCGCCGCGAATGGAAACCGAATGGGCACCCATGTCAGCTCCCCTTTGCGCTTTCGAGCTTGGCCAGGCGCGCGGCAAGATCAGCGATCTGCTTTTGCAGTTCGGCGTTCGTCGATTTGAGAGCAGCGTTCTCGCCTTCCACCTTTTGGTTGAGACCCTGGATGGCGGCAAACGCCACGCCGCTTTCGTCCACCGTGCCGATGTGCTTTTCGTCCGCCCCCAGCCCAAACGTGGCGGCGAAATCTTCGGCGACCGGGCCCATGTGCCGGCCCTCGTCGTGGTCGCCCTTATAGAACCAGGTTTGCACCGGAATCGATACGAGCTTATCGAGCACGCCGAGTGCATCGACGTGCGCAAAGCCGTCCTTGAACGTACGGCTGGATGCGTTCGTCCAGGTGCCGCCGACGCTCAGCGATGCGCCATTGCCGTTCGAGGTGTTGGTGCCGACGATGATGGCCGAGCCGGCCTGCGGATCGTTGCGATTGAAGGCGATGCGCGAATTGCCCACGCTGCTCGCAGCGCTGCTGAAGAAATTCACTGCCATGACCGGTTCATAGGTCAAGCCACCGGTTTCGTTATAGAGGCCGCGCAACCGGAACGCACCGTAGTCGACGGCGCCGGAGGTCGGATCCGACACGATGTTGAAGCCGCGGAACTTCGCTGTGCTGCTGCGCTGCGAGAGCAGGTTGAGCCAGGTCTCGCTGCCATCGCCGCCGGTGGAGCGCAAGGTGAGTTCCGTTCCGCCAAGTGGCTCTGTACCTAGCGGACCCTTTGCCGTGTTGATACCTACGCCGCCGGTGGCCTTGACGAGAAACTGGTTGGGCGCGCTGTCGAAAAGAATAGGGCCGGTGCTATCGTCTCCCCAGACGAAGGAGCCAGCGGACAGCGCGCCACCGTTCCAGCCACCGGCGAACGAAAAATCGCCCTGCGCGCCTACCGAATTGCCTATCGCTGTCGAATAATGACCCGGGTTGTTATGCAGCGCGCCGGACAGTGCCACGGCCGAAGGCGCTGTCGCAGGAGCGACCAATGCCTCGTATCCGTCCGCTAACATGGTTACGTCGTGTGCATCGGCAGTGCCGATATAGCTGCCAACGGGATTGCCCGCATTGCCGTCGAGCGACCAAGATCCCGGGCAGCTGGTGTTGGTAGCCGGCGTGACCGACGAGCGTGTATCGAGTGCGGCGTAGTCGCCCTTGCCCGCCGCACGCACGCGCACGCCGACGTAGGCCGTGCCGGATGTCTTCGTCAGCGGTCCGAAATCGGCTTCCGTGCTGAAACTGCCGGCGTGAACCGGCACGGCATAAATTGTCAGAGGTCCGCCGATCACGCTGCCGGCATTCTGCGCCGAGTACAGCGTCAGCTCGATATCGTAGCTGCCCTCGGCCGGCTTGCCGGAGTCCTGCAGGTTGCCGTGGTAGGTGAAGCTTGCGGCGTCGGCCGAGTTGGCGCCGAAAGCCGATGCCGCCGTCAGCGCGGCGAACAGCAGTGAGCGTTTCATGGATTGAATCCTTGAGAGTAGCGAGACATCCCGCACCAGCACACACGCAGAAAGTCGGGCGCAGGTGACATCCGCGCTTGACCGCGCGCCAGCGACCTGGGCTACCATGCCGCGTCATGGGATTCGCCGCATTCCTCGCCGTCGGCTTCGGCGCCTTTCTCGGCGCGGTGTTGCGCTGGGCGTTCGGCACTTGGTTGAATCCGCTGCTACCGACATTGCCGCTCGGCACGCTCGCCGCGAATCTGCTCGGCGGTCTGGTCATGGGTGTCGCGATGGGACTGTTCGGGCAATTCCAGAGCCTGTCGCCGGAAGTGCGCTTGTTCGTGACCACCGGGTTCCTCGGCGGCCTGACCACGTTCTCGACGTTCTCCGCCGAAACCGTGACGCTGATGCTGCGCCAGCAATATGCGTGGACCGCCGCGATCATCTCTGCGCATCTATTCGGTTCGCTGATGATGACCCTGGCAGGCATCGGCATTGTGCGTTTGCTGTTCAAGACCTAAAGGAGACGCATATGCAAGGCGTCCATCTGCGCTTCTACACCTATGAAAACCGCAAGCACGGCAGCGCACTGATGTACGAGTGGCTGCTCGAACGGGCCAAGGATCTCGGCATCCACGGTGGTTCCGCGTTCCGCGCGATCGCCGGGTTCGGTCGGCACGGAAAACTGCACGAGCAGCACTTCTTCGAGCTCGCCGGCGATGTCCCGGTGCTCGTCGAATTCATTGTGTCCGAAGCGGAGGCCGATACCTTGCTCGCGACATTGCGTGCACAAAACGTCCATCTGTTCTACGCGCGCCTCGCCGCCGAATTCGACGTTACCGATTCGGCGGAAGCAACCACCGCCAATCCGGCAAGCTAGTCGAAGTCGTCTTCGAAGATTTCGTCGTAGGCCAGCGAGAACTCGCTGCTGTAGCCGTTCGCATCCGTCGCTGTCGCGACGAACGGGATTCCAGCTATGCCGAGCGGCAATGACAGCGCGATGGTCTTGTTCAGTTGCGCGTCGCCTGCCGCGTACGCATCTTGGCCGATGTACTCGCCGCTGCCGCCTTGCACGTTCGCATAGAAATCGATGCGCAACGGATACGCCGCATTGGTTGTCGTTGAATCGACGCGATAGGTGACGTGCAACTGACCGCTGCTGACGCTGGCCGACACGATCTCCGGCGAGTTCTGCCCGTGGTTCGCGCCGACATCCGCATCGCCGGCATCGTTGGCCGTGCTACCAAGTGCGCCAATGTCGATGTTCACGCGGCCGGCGCCGCGATTGTGGTGGATCGCGTTGGCGCGGCTGTCGAAGCTTTCGCCGACGCGGTCGTAGGCCGAGATGACGCCGGCACCGTCGTTGTAGGCGATGAGGTTGGCCTCGCCCGCACCGAAGCCCCCGATGATCGCTGCCGGTATCGCGATCGTCGGGCTGCCTTGCAACTGGATCCCGCCGCAATAGCTCGGGCACCCCGCGCTAGCATCACCATTCGGCAGCGGCTTGGTGCCCGTCCAGTCCGTGCCGATGTAGTTGCCCTTGATCTCGAGACCGCCGGTGCCCTGGCCGTAGGTATCCCAGATGCCAATGCCTAATGTTTTATTGCCGGATATCACGTTGCGCCACGCGCCACAGCTGCAACCCGACCCCGTCCATCCTATGCGAACGTCCGGCCAGGATCGGCGCAAGACCATTCCCGTCCAGTTGCTCCGCCGCCCCAGGCCGACG
>Ga0163163_10000585_pt1 | contig 32121 bp, 29 predicted proteins | sample S65metaG_FD_119766 | JGI IMG/M metagenome (GOLD analysis project Ga0163163, IMG submission 119766) | Switchgrass rhizosphere microbial communities from Kellogg Biological Station, Michigan, USA - S6-5 metaG | ecosystem: Host-associated > Plants > Roots > Rhizosphere > Soil | place: USA... | reverse complement strand
GCCGTGACGGCGGGCAGCCAGACCGTGAACGTGACCTCCGGCGCGACCAGCTACGCGTTCCCGACGCCCGTGGCAACGGGCACGGGTTACACAGTGTCCGTGCAGACGCAGCCGACGGGGCAGATCTGTAGCGTGGCGAATGCAACGGGCACTATCAGCGCGAACGTGACGAACGCGAACGTGACCTGCGGGCCGATTGGGACACACACGATCGGCGGCAGCGTGACGGGCCTGACTGCCACCGGGCTGGTAATGGCAGTGACCGCAGGCAGCCAGACCAAGAGTGTCGCCTCGGGCGCAACGAGCTACGTATTCCCCACCGGTGTGGCAACGGGTACGAATTACACGGTGAGCGTGCAGACGCAGCCGGCGGGCCTGACCTGCAGCGTGTCCAATGCCTCCGGCACGATCGGCAGCACGAACGTGACGAACGCGAACGTGACCTGCCTGAGTGGGGCAGTCGCCTGCACCCCAGGCACTGCCAGCGATGCAAGCGGCTATACCGCGGTCTGCTCCGGCAGCTACAAGCTCCATTCCGGCGGCCAGGACACGCTCAAGGGGCCCAACACGTACACATTCTCGTTCGTGTTCGGCGACGTCTGGCCGGGCTCGCGTTTCGGCACCAGCGACATCTTCACGGTCGGCACGAAGCAGTACATCTCGATTCCGTTCACGCCGTCCCCGGGCCACACGATTTCGCTCAATGAAAACCAGAGCTACACGTCGGACGCGATCACGTTCTCGGTGAGCACGAGCCCAGGCCTGTTCAACAATGGCCAGGCGAATGCGGCGGATAATGCGACGAGCGGCACCCCGGGCGTGGTCTGCGTGGCCACGAACAACCCGGCGCTGAAACTGTCGTCCAACGGCAGTACGACAGCCCAGTGCAAGCTGAATGCGAACACGGTGTACTGGTTCAACGTGATTCCGGCCAAGTACAGCTCGACGCAGGGCCAATGGGTCAGCGGATTCACCGGTGCCAACGCCCAGTTCGGCGTGACGATCTACTCGGTCAATTGACGGTAAACGCCAATGACCAAGTCGTTTTCCCGCACGGCGGTGCTGTGCGTGGTTCTGTGCGCCGCCGCTGAACAAGCGGCGGCCGTCGACGCGGCCGATGCCGTTGTCACCCAGGGTGGGGTCACGGTGACGGTGGCCGACGTTGATGCTTACATGGCGCGCATCCCACACGACAAATGGGGCGGTTTCGTCAGCAGCGCCGATCGCATCGAAAACATGCTGCAGAACCTGCTGCGAACCAAGCAGCTCGCGCAACAGGCGCGCGATCTCAAGCTGGACCAGAAGCCCGAGGCCAGCGCAGCGCTGGCCCTGGCGCGTGACGAACAGCTGGCGAAGATGCGCCTGGAAAATTTCAGCGCGGACCTCAAGGTGCCGAACATGGACCAGTTGGCCAAGGAGCAGTACCAGTCGCACAAGGATCAGTACTTGACGCCGGCCAAAGTGGCGGTGCAGCACGTGCTGATCGGCATTCCGAAGCACTCCGAGGAGGAAGCGAAAAAGATCGCCGACGCGGTGCGCGCTGAGGCCGTGCGCGATCCGGCGCGTTTCGACGCGCTCGTCGAGCAGTACTCGGACGATCCCTCCAAGGCCAGCAATCACGGCCACATGGAAGATGCCACGTCGTCGAAATACGCGACCGAATTCGCGCGCGCGGCGGGCGAGCTCAGCCTCAAGCAGCCGATCTCCGAACCGGCGAAGACCAAGTTCGGTTATCACATCCTCAAGCTTGTCGATCTGCAGCCCGGTAAGCAACAGGCATTCGCGGAGGTGAAAGACAAGATCGTCGCCGGCCTGCGCGACCAGTACGCCTCCGATCAGCGCCGTAATTTCCTCAACGAGCTGAGCAATCAGGTCATGGATCCGAAGCCCGAAGCGATTGCGGCGCTGCATGACCGCTATGCGCAGGCTGCGGGTACCGCGGACGCTGCCCCGGCAGGGGCCGACGAAGCGGCAGCCTCCAAGCACTGAAGTTTCACGTCATAACGCGGCAACCGGCGGCCCGCATTTGCGATAATAGCCAGTCGCAATCCGCCGGAACTGCTTGATGCCGGGCGCAAGCTTAGCTCTCCATTTTATCCGCCGCGACCTCCGCAACCGCTATCTCGGTAGCTTCAGCGGCGGTCTGTGGGCGCTCGTGCAGCCGCTCGTGCAGCTGGCGGTGTACGCGTTCGTGTTCGTCTACATATTCAAGGCAAAGGCGCCGGGCGCCGACGCGCCGGGCTTCGTGCCGTTCCTGGCGCTGGGTCTGTGGCCGTGGACGGCCTTTGCCGAAGGCGTGTCGCGCGCCACCACGACGATCCAGGACAACGCACCGCTGATCCGCAAGATCGCCATGCCGCGGGAGGTACTGGTGTTCTCCGCCGTCGCCTCGGCGTTCCTGATCCATGGCGTGGGCTTCTGCGCGATCGCGCTGGCGTTGCGCCTGGGCGGCGTGCCAGTCGATCTACTCGCGCTGCCGTTGGCCCTGGGCGAATTCGCGCAGCTGTTCGTGCTCGCGCTCGGCGTCGCCTTCTTGTTCGCCGCGCTGCAGGTGTTCGTGCGCGACCTGGCCGCGGCGCTGCCGCAGCTGCTGATGCTGTGGATGTTCGCCTCGCCGGTGTTCTACGCGAGCGAATCGCTGCCGCCGGCCTATCGCGGTTGGTTCGCGCTCAATCCGTTTGCGCACTACCCGGAAGCATTCCGCGCCTTGTTGCTGCACTCGGGAACGCTCGGTTTAGCCGCGCAGGCGCTAGCGCTGGCCGTCGCGCTCGGCGTGCTCGCGCTGGGGCTCGCGGTGTTCCGGCGCCTGAATCCGCACTTCGAGGATTTCCTGTGAGCGAGGTCCTCGTCGAAGCCCGCGACTTGGGCAAATCCTATCCGCTGGTGTTCCGTCCGCGCGACCGTCTGCGCGCACTGTGGCATCTGCTCGCCGGGCGCGGCCGCGCCGAGTCTGTGGCGGTGCTCAAACACGTCGATCTGCGGGTGCAGCGCGGCGAGTCGCTCGGCCTGATCGGCGAAAACGGGGCGGGCAAGTCGACCTTGCTCAAGCTGCTCACCGGCGTGCTGACGCCGACCACGGGCAGCGTGACGGTGCACGCCCGTGTCGGCGCCCTGCTGGAGCTCGGCGCCGGGTTCCATCCGGAATATTCCGGACGCGACAACATCAGCCTGGCCGCCGCTCTCTATGGCCTGGACGCGCAGGAAACACGGGCGAAAATCCCGCAGATCATCGAATTCGCCGACATCGGCCATTACATCGACGAACCGGTCAAGCACTACTCGTCCGGCATGGTCGTCCGCCTGGGCTTTGCGATCGTCGCTTCATTGCACCCGGATCTGCTGATCACCGATGAGGTACTGGCCGTCGGCGACGAGGCGTTCCAGCGCAAATGCGTGCGCTGGATCGAGGATTACCTGGCCGGCGGTGGCACCCTGATCCTGGTGTCGCACAGCATGTACCACATCAAGAAACTGTGCCGGCACGCGTGCTGGCTCAAACACGGCGAAATCGCCGCGAGCGGCGATGTGTTCGCCGTGGCACAGGCCTACCAGGCCTATCAGGAAAGCAAGTCCGCGCCGGCGGCGCCGGTGCGCGCGAACATCCTTGCCCAGAATGTGGAATTCCATCTGCTCGATCTCGTTCTCAACGATGCCGCCGCCGAAGCTTCGATCGTGCTTGCGCAGGGCGAAACCCTGCGCGCGAGTGTGCGCGTGCATTCGCGCGACGGGCGCGTGCCGGTCGTGCTGTTCGGTGTGGCCCGGGCCGACGGCACGCCCGTCTACGGCGTCAGCAGTGAGATGGACGGCGTGCGGCCGCGGCGCGAGAGCGAACAGGTGTACTCGATCGAAATCGAATTTGCCGATCTGGCGTTGTTGCCGGGTGCATACCTGTTCAAAGCCCATCCACTCGATCCGGAGGGCGTGCGCCTGTTCGACACGCTGGAGCGCAGCGTGACGATCAGCGGACAATCGCGCGAAATGGGCACGGTGCATTTGCGCCACGCGTGGCTCGGTGTGGAAGCCGCCGCTCCAGCCGGGCGCATAGGAGTGATTTCGTGAGCGAAACCCGGCCCGAACTCGAATTCACCGGCGAGCGCTTCACGCCTGAATGCGTGCGCGAGATTTGGTACGAGCATTGGCACCGTTACGCGTTCGCGCGCGAGTTCGCGCACGGCAAGCGCGTGCTCGACGCAGCCTGCGGCGAGGGCTACGGCAGTGCGCTGCTGGCCGGACCTGCGGCCAGCGTGCTCGGCGTCGACATCGCCGACAACGCGATCGCGCATGCGCGCGCACGCTACGGTGCGCAGCCGAACCTGGCGTTTCAGCGCGGCGACTGCACTGCGCTCGATGTCGCCGCAGGCAGTTTCGACCTGATCACCTCGTTCGAAACGCTCGAACACGTGCAGGCGCAGGAGAATCTCATTGCCGGTTTTGCCCGCGCGCTCGCGCCGGACGGCGTACTGCTCGTCTCGTCGCCGGACAAACACACGTACAGCGATATCAGCGGATTCCGCAACGAATTCCACGTGCGCGAACTGTACCGCGACGAGTTGCTGGCGCTGCTGGCGCCGCGTTTCCCGCACGTGCGCCTGTATGGCCAGAAACTGCTGTTCCAGTCGGCGATCTGGGCGATGGATGCCGCGCCACGCAGCGTCGCCGCCACGACGATTCTCTCCACCGGCACCGGACCCGCGCCCGGGCTCGACTATGCGCCGCTGTATTTCATCGCGGTGTGCTCGCGCCAGCCGTTGCCCGCGATGCCGGACCTGGCGCTGTTCGGCGACCGCGAAGAATCCGTGTATCGGCATTACAATGGCGAGGTGCGCAAGAACATGGCCGCGGGCGGGCGTATCGCCGAACTCGAGGCCGAAATCGCCGCGTTGCGCCAGCAGCTTGCCAAGTCCAAGGCGCAGCCCTGAGCTGCGCGAAACCCTCGAAAAACCCATGGCCACGACCACGCTCAATTACCAAGTCACCTATCCGCCTGCGCCCGTCTCGCGACCGACGCCCGTGCCCGATCCGGGGGCGCCGTTGTACGCGTCCGAAGATGGCCTCGTCGCCTCGTTGTCCAGCCAGGAATGCATCTTCCAGATCCGCCGCAGCGGCGAAACCCATGTGATGACGTTCCAGGTGCTGCAGGCGTTGGATCAGTGCCGCGAATTCCGCTCGCTCGACGAACACAGCGCACGCATCGAATCGACCATCACCGGCCTGGCCGGCAAGCGCGATGACATCAAGCGTGTGCTGACGGGCTTGATCCAACGCGGCCTGCTCATCTCCGACCAGGATTTCATCGAGCGCCTCGCACGCGCACCGGCGCGCGCCCAGGCCGATTTGCGCGGCGTATTCATCCGCGCCTGCGACCGGCCGCAACAGCTCGCACGCCTGCTCGCGTCGCTGACCGATTACGAACGCCAGCACCGCGCCGAGCGCCGCTACATCGTGCTCGACGATTCTTCGCTCGCGGCCAACGCGGACGAGCAACGCGACAGTCTGCGCGAATTCGCGCGCACGACCGGCTGCAAGGTGAGCTACGTCGGCCGCGCCGAGCGTGCGAAGATCGTCGAGAAGTTCGCCAAAGCACGACCGCAGGCCAAGAGCGTGGTAGCACGCTTGCTCATGCGCGACGCGCATCCGCAGGCGCAGCGTTTCGGCGGTGGCCGCGGGTGGAACATGGCGGTGCTGTTGTCGGCCGGGGCCCGCATGGCGCTGCTAGACGAAGACCTGTGCCTGCCGCTGCGCCGCCCCGATTACGCGCGCACGGGTCTGAACCCGAACCCGAACGCGCAGCAGTCCGCGCGCTTCATGGCCAACATGGAACAGGCGCTCGGCGCCGGGACCGAAGTCGAGGCCGATCCGTTCGAGCTGCATCTGGCCGCCTGCGGCCAGGCGCTCGGGGCTTTGCGCGGTTATCCGATCGAACGGACCGACCTGCGCGGTCTCAATCTGGGGCGCCTGGAACTGCTTTCGCCGGCGGCCCGCATCATCTCGACGCAGGCAGCCAGCTACGGCAGTTCGCGCAGCGGCAACGGCCTGTGGCTGTACCAACTCGACGGCGAAAGCCGTGCGGAATTCTGGAGCGATCGCGACAGCTATCGGCGCAACTGCGAAGCGCAGTTCGTCATGCAAGGCGCGGCGCAGGCGCGCGCGACCGAAGTCGCCGGCTTCACGCCGCTGACGCTCGATAACAGCACGTTGCTGCCATGTTCGAATCCGGTTGGACGCGGCGAGGATTCGCTGATCGGCGCATTGACGCGGTTCTGCCAACCCGATGCGGTTTCGCTGGTATTGCCCGAGGCGATCGGTCACGTGCAGGAAAGCCATCGCCGCCGTTCGGAGCGAACGCTCGCGGCGCACGTCCCGCACGTGAATTATTTTCTGCGCGATTTCGTGCAACGCCAGTTCGGCCTGTTCCAGGCCGACGATCCGGCGCGCCGCATGGGACTGCTCGCCGATGTGCTTCGCGATCTGGCCGGTGCCAGCGCGGACAAACGCCTCGCGCATCTGCGCGAATACCTCAGTTACGTGCGAGCCGATATCATCGACCGCACGCAGCATCAGATCGAAGCCGCGAACGACGCACCCGTGTACTGGCAAGCCGATGCGCGCGAGATCGTGCAGGCCAATGCCAAGGCCTTGCTCGCCAACGCACCGCCGCGTCTTGCCGAGTGGCCGGAAGACCTCGATGCCGCCGGCTGCACCAGCGCGTTGGCGGACGAGTGCAGCCTGCTGGCCGATGGTTGCGAACACTGGCCGGCGCTGTGGCAGCACGCGGCGGAGCAGGGCGACAAGCTGTTGTCGGCCGTCTGAGCCGCGGCGTGGACCGCGTCGAGGGATTGACCAGCGTCATCGTGGTCGCCGCCGATAGCGGCACATTGCTGGCTGACTGCGCCGCAAGCGTCTTGGCAAGCTCGGTGCCGATCGAGCTCATCGTCAGCGACAACGCTTCGCGCGACGGTTCGATCGACGTACTGCAGGCACGCTGGCCCGCCGAAGCGCGCCTGCACATTCTGCGCAACGGAACGAACCTGGGGTTCGGCGCAGGCTGCAATCGCGGCGCGCGGCGGGCGCAAGGCGACATGCTGTTGTTCCTCAATCCCGATTGCCGCGTGGATGCCGACAGCATCGCGCGCTTGCGCGCGTACGCGGACGCACGCACGGGCGTGATCGGCGCGAGCATCGTCGGTGCCGATGGAAAAGCCGAGCCGGCCAGCCGCCGTCGCGATCCACGCGTGCGGCGGGCGCTGATGACCGCTACCGGCCTGGCGCGACGCGAATCGCGCTGGCCGGCGTGCGCCGGCACGAACCTGCCGTCGGCGACCTATATGCCCGACGTGGAAGAGGTCGACGCGGTGTCCGGCGCCTTGATGCTCGTTCCGCGCGCGGTGTTCGATCGAGTTGGCGGTTTCGACGAAGGCTATTTCCTGCACTTCGAGGATATGGATCTGTGCCGTCGCGTGCGCGACGCGGGCCTGCGCGTCGTCTGCGCCAACCGTGTCCGGGTGATCCATGCGAAGGGTACGTCGAGCCGCGCGCGGCCGTTGTTTGTTGCCTGGCACAAGCATCGTGGCATGTGGCGCTGGTTCACCCGCTTCGATCCCGCCGCGCGCAATCCTTTCATGCGTGCGCTGATGTGGGGCGGAGTATGGCTTCACTACACCTTGATGGCGCCGCGCTATTGCTGGCAGTGGCTGCGCGCCAGGCTCAGCGGTAGCGATTGATCTCGTCGCGCAGCTGTTGCGCCTGCGCGCGTGCGGCATCGGCAAAGTCCGTACCGGCACTCGCGTACAGGATCGCGCGCGAGGAGCTGATGATGAGTCCCGCGTCTTGCGAATTCCTGCCATTGCGGACCACGACCCCGACATCGCCGCCTTGCGCGCCGACACCGGGGACCAGGATCGGCATGTCGCCGACCAGCGTGCGCACCGCGGCGAGTTCGGCTGGATAGGTCGCGCCGACGACCACGGCGCAATTGCCATTCGTGTTCCATTCGCGCGCGACCAGCTGTGCCACGTGTTGGTACAGCGGGCGTCCACTGACATCCAGGTCCTGCAAGTCGCGCGCGCCGGGGTTCGAGGTGCGGCACAGCAGGATCACGCCGCGATCGGCGCGATCCAAGAACGGTTGCACCGCGTCGCGGCCCAGGTACGGGTTGGCGGTGACCGCGTCGGCACGATAGCGATCGAACGCCTCGGTCGCGTAGTGCTGCGCGGTCGAACCGATGTCGCCGCGCTTCGCGTCGAGGATCACCGGAACGCCGGGGTGTGCCGCGTGGATATGTGCGATCAGGCGCTCCAGCGCAGCTTCCGCGCGCTGTGCCGCGAAGTGTGCGATCTGCGGCTTGAAGCAGCACACGAGATCGGCCGTGGCATCGACGATGGCGCGGCAGAACTCGAAGGTGGCATCGGCATGCCCGCGCAGCACGGCCGGCAGGCGCGATGGTTCCGGATCGAGGCCGACGCACAGCAGCGACGAATTGCGCTGGGCGGCAGCATCGATGGCGCGCACGAAGGACATGGCCGTCAGGCGAACTTCCGGTACTTGATCCGATGCGGCTTTGCCGCTTCCTCGCCGAGCCGGCGCTTCTTGTCTTCTTCGTATTCGCGGTAGTTGCCGGGGAAGAATTCCACGTGCGAATCGCCTTCGAACGCGAGGATGTGCGTGGCGATGCGGTCGAGGAACCAGCGGTCGTGCGAGATCACGAGCGCGCAGCCCGGAAATTCGAGCAGGGCTTCCTCGAGGGCGCGCAGCGTTTCGACATCGAGATCGTTCGAGGGCTCGTCGAGCAGCAGCACGTTGCCGCCGGTCAGCAGTGTCTTGGCCAGATGCAGACGTCCGCGTTCGCCGCCGGACAACTGGCCGACGATCTTCTGCTGGTCCGCGCCCTTGAAGTTGAAACGGCCGATGTAGGCGCGCGATTGGGTTTCGTACTTGCCGATAGTGATGATATCGGCGCCGCCGGAAATCTCCTGCCACACGGTCTTGGAGCCATCGAGCGCATCGCGCGACTGGTCAACGAAAGCCATGTTCACGGTCTTGCCGATGGCGATTTCGCCGGAATCGGGTTTTTCCTTGCCGGTGATCATCTTGAACAGCGTCGACTTGCCGGCGCCGTTCGGACCGATGATGCCGACGATCGCGCCCGGTGGAATCTGGAACGAGAGATCGTCGATCAGCAGGCGGTCGCCGAACGCCTTCGACACATGCTTGAACTCGATCACCGAGTCGCCGAGCCGTTCGCCGACCGGGATGTAGATTTCGTTCGTCTCGTTGCGCTTCTGGTATTCGAACGAGCTCAATTCCTCGAAACGTTTCAAGCGCGCCTTGCCCTTGGACTGACGGCCCTTCGCGCCCTGGCGTACCCATTCGAGTTCGCGCTGGATGGCCTTGCGCCGCGCGCTTTCGCCGGCCTCTTCCTGCTTGAGCCGATCGTCCTTCTGCTCCAGCCACGACGAGTAGTTGCCCTTCCACGGGATACCGCGGCCGCGGTCGAGCTCCAGGATCCACTCGGCGGCGTTGTCGAGGAAGTAGCGATCATGCGTGACCGCAACGACGGTGCCGGGGAACTTCTGCAGGAACTGTTCGAGCCACTCCACCGACTCGGCATCCAGATGGTTGGTTGGCTCGTCGAGAAGCAGCATGTCGGGCTTGGACAACAGCAGCCGGCACAGCGCGACGCGACGTTTCTCGCCGCCAGACAGCGTCTTGACCTTCGCATCCCAGGGCGGCAGGCGCAGCGCGTCGGCAGCGACTTCCAGCGTGCGTTCCAGCGTATGGCCGTCGCTCGCCGCGATCAGCGCTTCCAGCCGCTGCTGCTCGGCCGCGAGCTTGTCGAAGTCTGCGCCTTCCTCGGCATAGGCCGCGTAAATGGCTTCGAGTTGCTTCTGCGCATCGGTGATCTCCGACACGCCTTCCTCGACGCTTTCGCGGACGGTTTTTTCCGGATCCAGCTGGGGCTCCTGTGCGAGATAGCCGATCTTGATGCCCGGTTGTGGACGCGCCTCGCCGTTAAATTCCTGATCCACGCCCGCCATGATGCGCAGAACGGTCGACTTGCCCGAACCATTGAGGCCGAGCAAGCCGATCTTGGCGCCCGGGAAGAACGACAGCGAGATGTCCTTGATGATCTCGCGCTTCGGGGGCACGACCTTGGACACACCGATCATGGTGTAGATGTATTGCATGGGATTCCTGCGGCAAGCTGGCTAGCTCGCAATTATATCGCGCGCCGGGCGTCCGGCGCAGGTAAAATGAGCGACTTGCCCCTCGGAGACCCGAACAAGATGTTCGCCGCCAACACCCGCATTGAAGGTTTCGACCCGGAACTCGCCGCGGCCATCGCCGCCGAACGCCAGCGCCAGGAAGACCACGTCGAACTGATCGCCTCGGAAAACTATGCCAGTCCGCGCGTGCTCGAAGCGCAGGGTTCGGTGCTGACGAACAAGTACGCGGAAGGCTATCCGGGCAAACGCTATTACGGCGGCTGCGAATTCGTCGACGTTGCCGAGAGGCTGGCGATCGATCGGCTCAAGCAACTGTTCGATTGCGACTACGCAAACGTGCAGCCGCATTCGGGCTCGCAGGCAAACCAGGCTGTGTATTTCGCGCTGCTCAATCCGGGCGACACGATCCTCGGCATGTCGCTGGCGCACGGCGGGCACCTCACGCACGGCGCGAAAGTGAACCTCTCCGGCAAGATTCTCAACGCGATCCAGTACGGCGTCGATGCGAACGGAATGATCGATTACGCTGAAGTCGAACGCCTTGCGCTCGAGCACAAACCGAAGATGGTGGTCGCAGGATTCTCCGCGTATTCGCAGGTCGTCGACTGGGCGCGCATGCGCGCGATCGCGGACAAGGTCGGTGCATACCTGTTCGTCGACATGGCGCATGTGGCTGGCCTGATTGCCGCCGGCGTGTATCCGAGCCCCCTGCCGCATGCGCACGTCGTCACGTCGACAACGCACAAGACCCTGCGTGGCCCGCGCGGCGGTTTGATCGTCGCTAAGAATGCCGGCGAAGAAATCGAAAAGAAGCTGCAGTCGATCGTGTTCCCCGGCATCCAGGGCGGTCCGCTGATGCACGTGATCGCGGCCAAAGCCGTCGCGTTCAAGGAAGCACTCGAACCGGAATTCAAGGCGTATCAGCAGCAGGTCGTGAAGAACGCCAAGGCCATGGCCAGGACGTTCATCGCACGCGGTTACAAGATCGTCTCGGGCGGCACGGACAATCATCTGATGCTCGTCGACCTGATCGGTCGCGGCGTCACCGGCAAGGATGCCGAGGCCGCGCTCGGCAAGGCGCACATCACGGTCAACAAGAACGCCGTGCCGAACGACCCGCAGAAACCGTTCGTGACGTCCGGCCTGCGCGTAGGCACGCCGGCGGTGACCACGCGCGGCTACGGCGAGGCCGACTGCACGGACCTCGCCAACTGGATGTGCGACGTGCTCGACACGCCAAACGACGACAAGGTCATCGCCGCGGTGCGCGAGAAGGTGACGGCGCAATGCCGCAAGTATCCGGTCTACACGGCCTAGCGTGCATTGCCCGTTCTGTCAGCATGAGGACACGCGCGTGATCGACTCGCGCGAAACCGACGACGGCGCCGCGATCCGGCGGCGGCGCGAGTGTGAGCATTGCGGCGAGCGCTTCAACACATTCGAGACGGTGGAAATAAAGTTGCCGGCGATCGTCAAGAGCGACGGCCGCCGCGAAGCGTTCGACACGCACAAACTGCGCACGGGCGTTGAGCGCGCGCTGCAGAAACGGCCGGTGGCGAGCGACGCCGTCGACAACGTCGTGCGTGAAATCGTGCGGCAGTTGCGTTCGGTCAACGAGCGCGAAGTGCCTTCGCGCCTGATCGGCGAGTGGGTCATGGCCGAACTCAAACGCCTGGATCAAGTCGCTTACGTGCGTTTCGCTTCGGTATACCGGCGCTTCGAGGACGTGCAGGCGTTCCGCGAAGAGATCGAGAAGCTCGAGAAGGACTTGCCCGAACTCGAGGGCCTGCAGCTGCCGCTGCTCGGCGAGGTGGCAAAGTCGATGCAAAGAAAGAAGCACTGATGCCCGGCTTCTCTGCGCTGGACCACGCGCACATGGCGCGCGCGCTGCGCTTGGCCGAATTGGGCTTGCTTACGACAAACCCGAATCCGCGCGTCGGTTGCGTGCTGGCCCACGCAGAAGGCATCGTCGGCGAGGGCTGGCATCAACGCGCCGGCGAGCCGCATGCCGAAGTGTTCGCGCTGCGCGCAGCGGGGGGGCGCGCGCGCGGCGCGACGGCGTACGTGACGCTGGAACCCTGCGCGCATTACGGCAAGACGCCGCCTTGTGCGGACGCGCTGATAAACGCAGGCGTCGCGCGTGTCGTCGTTGCCAGCGAAGACCCTTTCCACAAGGTCGACGGCCGCGGGTTGGAGAAGTTGCGCGTCGCCGGCATTGCCGTCGACAGCGGACTGATGCGCGACGCCGCGCGTGACCTCAACCGCGGCTTCTTCTCGCGTATCGAGCGCCAGCGTCCGTGGCTACGCGTAAAGCTCGCGATGAGCCTGGATGGCCGTACCGCGCTTGCCAACGGTGAGTCGAAATGGATCAGCGGCGAAGCCGCGCGCGCGGACGTGCAGCACTGGCGCGCACGCAGCTCGGCGATACTCACCGGCAGCGGGACCGTGCTGGCGGACAATCCCCGCTTGACCGTGCGCTGGTCCGGGCAGGTTGCATTTCGGCCGCCGACCCGTGTCGTGCTGGACGCCAAACTGCGCACACCCGCCGACGCAAACGTGCTGGACGGTTCTGTCCCGACACTCCTTTTGCACGGGCAGGAAGTGCAGCCGGCGGACCAGCGCTACGCGCGCGTCGAACTCGTGCCGTTGGCCGCGCCAAATGGACGATTCGACCTCGCAGAGGTCTTGCGCATTCTGGCCGAGCGCGGCATCAACGAACTGCAGGTCGAAGCCGGGTCGACATTGAATGGCGCCTGGTTCGCTGCTGGTCTGGTCGATGAGCTGTTGCTCTACGTCGCGCCGGTTATCCTGGGTGATCAGGCACGACCCCTGCTAGCATTGCCGCGCATCGAGGAAATGACGGCCGGGCGCCGCCTGCGCATGGTCGACCAACGCCAGGTTGGTACCGATTTGCGACTATTGCTGCGCGAGTGACGCGATGTTTACTGGAATCGTTCAGACAGTCGGCAAGGTTGCGCGCATCGAACCGCGCGGCGGTGATTCGCGCCTTGTCATCGAAGCCGGCAGTTTCGATCTAGCGGATGTCGCCGTAGGCGACAGCATCTGCGTGTCCGGCGTCTGTCTTACGGCGATCGCGCTGGACGGCAGTTGCTTCGCGGCCGATGTTTCGGTCGAAACCTTGTCGCGCACTACGATCGGCGCGTTGCAAATCGGCGCTGGCGTCAATCTGGAAAAATCACTGCGCTTGGCAGATCGCCTCGGTGGCCATCTGGTGTCTGGCCATGTCGATGGTATCGGCAAGGTCGTTTCGATTGAGCCCGATGCGCGCTCGCAGCGTTGGGTATTCGAATTGCCGGAAGGTCTCTCGCGTTACGTTGCTGCGAAAGGGTCGATCTGCATCGATGGGGTGAGCCTGACGGTCAACGAGGTCACAGGTTCTCGCTTTGGCGTGAATTTGATTCCGCATACGATCGGGGTCACCACGTTTCGTGACACGCGTGTCGGCAATGGCGTAAATATCGAGGTCGATTTGATCGCGCGCTATGTCGAGCGTTTGCACAGCGTGGGCGAGGATCTATGAGCTTCAGCACGATTCCGGAGATTCTCGCCGACATCCGCGCCGGACGCATGGCCGTGATCGTCGACGATGAGGACCGCGAAAACGAGGGCGACCTCATCATGGCTGCGTCGATGGTGCGGCCGGAGGACATCAACTTCATGGCACGCGAGGCGCGCGGATTGATCTGCCTGGCGCTGACCAAGCAGCGCTGCGGGCAGCTGCGCCTGCCGCCGATGGTGAGCGACAATGCATCGCGCCACCACACGAATTTCACGGTGTCGATCGAGGCCGCGCAGGGCGTGACGACGGGCATTTCCGCGCACGATCGCGCGCACACGATCCGCACCGCCGTGCGCGCGGACGCGCAACCGACCGACCTCGTGCAGCCGGGCCACATCTTTCCGCTCGCGGCGCAGCCCGGCGGCGTGCTCACGCGTGCCGGCCATACCGAGGCTGCTGCCGATCTCGCGGCGCTCGCCGGCCTGGAACCGGCGGGCGTGCTCGTGGAGATCCTCGCCGAAGACGGCACGATGGCGCGGCGCCCGCAATTGGAAACGTTCGCTGCCAAACACGGACTGAAGATCGGCAGCATCGCCGACTTGATCCGCCACAGGCTGGAAACCGAAAAAACCGTGACGCGCGCGTTCGAGCGCGACGTCGCTACCGAATTCGGATCATTCCGCCTCGTCGGCTACCGTGACTCGCTCACCGGCCTGCCGCATTTCGCGCTGGTGCGCGGACGCGTCGACGACGGCACACCGGTGCTCGCGCGCGTGCATGTGCGTGACACACTGTCCGACGTGCTGCATCTGCAACGCGGCGATCATGGCATCACGCTGACTGCGGCACTGCGCCACATCGCCCACAGTGGACGCGGCGTCGTCGTGGTGTTGACCGACCCGGACGAGACCGCGACTGCGCTTGATCGACTGCTCGACAGCGAAGGCAGGCGGACGCCCGATCCCACTCTGGAATGGCGCCGCCATGGCGTCGGCGCGCAGATCCTCGCCGACCTTGGCGCGAAGCGTCTGCGCGTGATGGGTACGCCGCGGCGCTTTCTGGGTCTGGCCGGTTTCGGCATCGAAGTGGCCGGCTACGAGCAGATCGGCGACGCCGACGCGGCGCTCCGGTAGACTTGGGCTGTGCGGCGCGTGCCGCGTCAGGACATCATGTCGTGCCTATCCATGCCGGCGAAGTGCGCGTCCGCGATGGGGCACGCTTCGCCATCATCGCCAGCCGTTGGAATCCGCGCATCGTCGACGCATTGATCGACGGCGCGCGGCGCGCGTTTGCCGAGCATGGCGTCGCGGAAACCGCCGTTGATCTGGTGCGTGTGCCGGGTGCCTGGGAGATTCCGATCGCAGCGGAAAAGCTCGCGCTGACTGATCGCTACTCCGCGATCATCGCGCTCGGCTGCGTGGTGCGCGGCGAGACGCGGCATTACGAACACGTAGCCGACGGCTGCGCACAGGGCCTGATGCGTATTGCGCTCGATCACGGTGTGCCGGTGCTCAACGGCGTGCTCGCCGTCGAACGTCACGAGGATGCGCAGGCGCGTGCCGGCGGCGCGCACGGCAACAAGGGCGAGGAAGTCGCACTCGCGGCGCTGGAAATGGCCGATCTGCTCACGAAGCTGTAGTGCTCTGCGTTAGACTAGCGCAATGAATCAGCATCATCGCACCGACGGCATCGATCTCGCGGCCCGCTCGCGCGCGCGCCGGCGTGCTGCACAGGCGGTGTACGCGTGGCAGGTCGGCGGCAATCCCATGATCCACGTGATCGAGGAATTCCGTCACGAGCAGGACATGGAAGTCGCCGACCTCGGTTACTTCGAGGATCTGTTGCGCGGCGTCGAGAAACACTGCGCGGAGCTGGATGCGGGACTCGTGCCATTCCTCGATCGCGAGATGATGCAGGTCGATCCGCTCGAGCGCGCGGTGTTACGCCTGGCGGCCTATGAGCTGCGCTATCGCCTCGACGTGCCCTATCGCGTCGTGATCAACGAGGCGATCGAAGTCACCAAGCGTTTCGGCGCCGAACATGGCCACACCTACGTCAACGGCGTGCTCGACAAGGCGGCGCGCGAGTGGCGGGGTACGGAATCCGGATCATCACGCGCCTGACGTGGCCGAGTTCGACCTGATCGACTTGATCCGCGAGCGTTGCGCGATCGCGCGCGAGGATGTGCGCGTCGGCATCGGCGACGATGCGGCGCTGCTTGCGATTCCACACGGACAACTGCTCGCGGTCAGCACCGATAGCCTGGTCGCCGGCGTGCATTTCCCGTCACAGACCAAGGCGTACGATATCGGTTGGAAGGCGCTTGCCGTCAACCTGTCGGATCTTGCTGCCATGGGCGCGACCCCGGCCTGGGCGACCCTGGCGTTGACGCTGCCGAACGCGGACGCACGCTGGGTCGGTGAGTTCGCCGACGGCTTCGCCGCACTCGCGCGTGAGTACAAGCTCGCGCTGGTTGGTGGCGACACGACGCAAGGACCGCTGAGTATCACCGTGACGATTCATGGTTTCGTGCGTGAAAATGCCGCGTTATTGCGCGGCGGCGCGCGTCCGGGAGACGCGGTATTCGTCACCGGAACGCTCGGCGACGCGGCGGCTGGCCTGCGTTGTCTCGACAAGAATGATGGCGATGCAACCCGATTGCTCGCGTCACCGCCGGCAACCCGCGAAGTCCTGATCGAGCGCTTGAATCGGCCGACGCCACGCGTCGCACAAGGTCTGACGTTGCGCGGTCGCGCAAGTGCGTGCATCGATGTCTCCGATGGACTGCTCGCCGATCTCGGCCATATTTGCGCAGCGAGCGGCGTCGGTGCGGAAATCGACGTCGACGAACTGCCGAGTTCGCCGGCCTTGTTGGCATTGTTCGATGCGCAGGCGCGGCGCGCGTTGCAGCTTGCTGGCGGCGACGACTACGAATTGTGCTTCACCGCCGCGGAACGCGCCGCCGCGACGCTGCAGCAGGATCTTGCGCGCAGCGGTTGCGCTGCGCTGCGCATCGGGCGGATCGTCGCCGAGTCCGGCGTGCGTGCGCGCGATGGCGCCGGCAATCCCGTGACGCTGTCGCGATCCGGCTGGGAGCATTTTTCTTGACGCTCAGTGCCGATCAGCGGCGCGCGTTGCTGGCTCATCCGGCCGGCTGGATTGCGTGCGGGTTCGGCTCGGGTTTGAGTCCCGTGGCGCCGGGTACGGCCGGATCGCTCGCCGCTTTGCTGCCGTGGATCGCGTTGCGCGAATTGTTGCCGTTGTACTACGGCGCGGTGATCGTGCTCGCGTTCGCGCTCGGCATCTGGGCGTGCAACTGGGCCGTGCGCTCGCTGACGATCGCCGATCCGGGCGCCGTGGTGTGGGACGAATTCGTCGGTCAGTGGATCGCGCTCGCACCGTTGTTGTGGATGCCACGCAGCTGGCCGTGGATTTCCGCTGGATTTATACTTTTTCGCATTTTCGACATCGCCAAGCCGTGGCCGGTATCGTGGGCCGATCGTAAAGTCGGCGGCGGATTAGGCGTCATGCTCGACGACGTGATTGCCGGCGCGTACGCGGCGCTCGCCTTGGCGCTGCTGTCGCGTCTTTCCTAGGGCAGCAACTTTCCGGGGTTCAATATCCCGTCTGGATCGAATTGCGACTTGATCCGGCGCATCAATTCCAGTGCCACCGGGTCGAGCGCTTTGCTGAGGAACTCGCGTTTGGCCAGGCCGATGCCGTGCTCGCCGGAGAGCGTGCCGCCGAGGCCGATCACGCAGTCGAACACGTCGCCCAGCGCGGTTTCGGCGCGTTCCTGTTCGGCGACATCGCGCGGCAGCAGATTGACGTGGATGTTGCCGTTGCCGGCGTGGCCGAAGTTCACGATCGGGATTGCATGTTTTGCGGAAATGCCGCGCAGCGCTTCGATCAGTTGGGGTAGGCGCGACACCGGCACGACCACGTCTTCGTTGATCTTGTTCGGCGACAATGTTCGCAGCGCCGGCGACAGCGCCTTGCGTGCCGCCCAGAGCCGTTCCGTGTCCGCCGCGTCCGCGGCCACGCGCAGCTCGATCAGGCCGGTGCCGCGTGCCGCCGTAGCGATGGCATCTGCGGCACGCGGCAGATCCTCGGGGTGGCCATCGATTTCGATGATCAGCAAGGCGCCAGCGTGCGCAATCGCCTCGCCGCCGTGTGCGCGCGCTAGGCGCAGCGATTGGTCGTCGAGAAATTCCAGCGCGCACGGAGTTATCGGTTGCGCCATGATCCGCGCCACGGCCGCCGCCGCCGCGGCGATGTCGACATAACTCGCACTCAACGTGCGTTTGGCAGCCGGTTTCGGCGTCAGCTTCAACGTGGCCTCCGTGATCAGCGCCAGGGTGCCTTCCGCGCCGATGAGCAAGCGCGTCAGGTCGTAGCCGACTGCACCCTTGGTCGTATACACGCCACAACGAAATTCCTCGCCCGTGCCGGTGACCGCGCGCAGGCCGAGTACGTTTTCGCGGCAACTGCCGTATTTCACCGCGCGCGGCCCGGCGGCGTTGCAGGCCAGGTTGCCGCCGATCGTGCAATACGGACTCGACGTCGGATCGGGTGGCCAGAAGAAACCGTGTGGCGCGAGAGCAGCCTGCAGGTCGGCATTGAGCGCGCCGGGTTCGACCACGGCGTAGCGGTTGTCTGCATCGATGCGCAGGATGCGGTTCATGCGCTCGAACGAAACCACGACACCACCCTGGATCGGCACCGTTGCACCGGTCGTGTTCGTGCCGCGGCCGCGCGCGATGACGGGCACGCGTGCGGCGCGACATGCGCCAACGAGCGCGGCGACTTGCGCGTGTTCGGTGGGGAAAACGACGGCATCTGGCTGCGCCTGCCGGCGCGAGTTGTCGTAGCCGTAGGTCAGGCATTCGGCCGCGTCGAAGGTGACGGCTTCGCCGAATATCCGGCGGAGCGTGTCCGCGACTTGCTTTTCCCGCTCACGGCTCACGGCTCACCGCCCACTCAGTCCGTGTATTCGAACACCTTGACGACTTTTTCCACGCCGCCGACATTGCGCGCGATCTCGGTGGCGGCTGCGTCTTCCTCGTGGCTGACGATGCCCATCAGATACACGACGCCGTGCGCACTGGTCACGTTGATGCGGGTCGGGTCGAAGCCGGGCATGCTCGTGACGTCGAGCAGCGCCGTCTTCACGCGCGCGGATTGCGCGTTGTCCTGGCGCCGCCGCCAGAATCCTTGCGGGTCGTCCGTGACTTCGATCTCGTTGACCAGGCGCGATACGCCCTCGAACGACTCCGCAATCGATTGCGCGCGTTGCTTCAGGTCCACGTCGCGTACTTGGCCGCACAGCAGCATTACGCCGTCGTAGACGACGACTTTGACGTGATTGTTGTCGCGCACCATGGCCTTGTCGCGATTGATCTTGTCGAGCACGCTCAACTGCAGGTTGCGGTCTTCGACGACGCGGCCGAACGAACGCCGGTCGTGCGCCACGTTGGCGCCGGCAATGGCGCCGCCAGCCACGACCGCGAAACAGCCGTGCAGCAACGGCAGTGTCAGCATTACGAGAAATATCTTTTTGTACATTCGCCAGTCCTAGAAAGCTTCGAATGCCGCACGCACCCATTCCAGTTCGGGCCGCTGCGGCGTGCCGCCGCAGCCGACCACGTCGAAGCGGCACGGGGCCGACGCGAACTGCGGATGCGCGAGCAGGTAGACCTGCGCGGCGCGCACGAGTTTCACGCGCTTGCCTGCCCCGACCGAAGCTGCGCCGCCGCCGCGCTCGCGCGAGCCGCGGTAACGCACCTCGACAAAGACGACACTATCGCCATCGCGCATGATCAGGTCCAGTTCGCCGGAACGGCACGTGAAGTTGCGCGTCAGCAGGCGCAATCCCGCGCGCGCAAGGTGTGCCATCGCCACATTCTCCCACAACGCGCCGGTGTCGCGCGTCGTCACTGCGGCGGTACGGCGCTCATCTGCAAACCGCCGTTCACCGGATGCGGCGTGCCGTTGTCGAAGCGCACCCAAATTAGCAGGCGCTGGATGCGTCCGAGGCTGTCCTCGGCGAGTTGCCCGGTTGCACCGGCGACGTAACTGTCCGGCCGCTGCGCCAGCCAGTCCATGTACGGCAGCAGCGCATACGCATCCATGCCCAGCGCAAACAGGCGTCCGCCGGCGCCGCGTGCGCTATCGAGCGAGCGCACGATTTCGGAACGCTTGGGCAGGGCGAGTGTCGCGTCGAACAGCCAGGGGGCGTCGCAGAACTCGACGCCGTCCAGATCGCGATCCATGCCCGGATTGTTGTTGCCGGCGTAGATGTGTGAGGTGGCGAACACCGGTACGAAGCTGTAACCGGCGAGTTTCAATTGCGGCAGCAGCAGGCGCGCCTGTTGCGGACGCATGCTGATGAAGATTGCCGTATCGCTCGGAGGCGGGGCCGGGGTGCTGGTTCCGGGCGGCGGCGCGGCGTTCGACGTCGGGGTCACCCCGACCAGCGCCTGGCGTATCATTGTGGAAAAGTTCACTTCTCCGTCCTGCACGCGCGCCTCGCCGACGATCTGCGCGCTGCGGCTCTCGAATTGCGCGCGGAACGCGAGTGCGGCGCGTTCGGCCCAGTCTTCCGTGGCGGTGATGATCACGGCACGCGAGAAGCCGCGTTCGCGCATGTGCTCGGCGGCTTGCGCGGCTTCGACGTCGGGCGTGAGGCCGAACGCCGCACTGCCCGGCGGTGGTGCCTCGCCGCGTTCCGGTTGGTTGAGCGCCAGCAATGGCACCGGCAGATTACCTTGCGCAAACACGGCCGATACTGCATCGCGCGACAGCGGGCCGACGACGTGATCCACGCCCGTGGCCGCTGCTTTCTGGTACGCCGCGACCGCGTCCGCAGCGGAGCTGCCGCTGTCGTAGACGATGATTTCGGCGCGCTGTGGGTCGGGGTCCGCAAAATGCGCGGCAAAGAACCCGTCGCGTACGGGTTGCGCCACGGCTTTCAGCGGGCCGCTGTCCGGCAGCAGCAGCGCGATGCGATGCGCGGCACGGAAACCTTCCCGCTGGCCCTGCTGGATCGTGCCGGCGGCCTGGTTCGGCCGCATCACCGTCAACGGCAGTGCCTGGCCGTTGCGGCGCAGCGCCATGTCCAGCCATGGCCGCAGCGGATCACCGGGCAGCAACGACAGCGCCTGCTGTTTGAGCGTATCGGGGCCGAGCGGCTGCAACGTCGCGACAATCTGCGCCTCGTTCTGCTGGCGGTCTGCACCGCCGAGCCAGCGGTCGAGCTCCGCGCGCGTCCGCGCGCTGGCGAGCGCATTGCCGCCGTCAGCCTGCACGCGTGCGCGCAACTCGAGTGCGCGCAGACGCAGCGGCATCGACAGCGTGGCGTCGGCAAAATCCAGGAACTGGTTCGCGCGCGCCGGATCATGTCGGTTCAACGCCAGCTCGGCTTCAAGCAGGTTGTAGCGGACGACTTCCTCCGTGCCCAGGCGCTTGGGCTTGATGCCTTCCAGCGTCTGTGCCACGGCGTCGATTTCGCCGTTCTCGTGATAAGCCTCGGCGGCGCGCAGGCGGTAGTGCGCGCGTGCGCCGGAATGCGCATCGGCGAGTTGCAAAAACGTTTGCGCGGCGCGGTCGAAATCGCCCTGTTGGTACAACTGCTCGGCGTTGGCCGCCTCGCCCGGCGCTTCTTCCTCGCGCATCCCGCCCAGCTCGGCGCAACCGGAAAACGCGGCGCAGACCACACAGGCGATCAGAAAACGCAATAGACGTGGCATATTCATCGTCCCATGATACTGGATACGCGGGGCGGGGCGCCGCGTGAAGCCGGGATCTGCGGGACAATAGTTCATCCTTCGGCTCAGCACGAGCGGGATCGCGTGTCGACTTGGGAATACGATGAATCGACCGGCAGCGGGAAAACTCTGGATCGTGGCGACACCGATCGGCAATCTCGACGATATTTCCGTGCGTGCCCGCGAAGTTTTGTGCGCGGTCGACCTGATCGCCGCTGAGGACACGCGTCACAGCGCGGCCTTGCTCAGGCACATCGGTAGTACGGTGCGCACGTTCGCACTGCATGAGCACAATGAACGCGCGGCGAGCGATCAGCTGGTTGAACGGATGCGCGAGGGTGCGCAGATAGCGCTGATCAGCGATGCTGGCACGCCGCTGATCAGCGATCCCGGCTTCCGTCTTGTGCGCGCCGCGCGCGAGGCGGGCGTCGTGGTGAGCCCGGTTCCCGGCGCCTGTGCAGTGATTGCGGCGTTGTCGGTTGCCGGGCTGCCGTCCGATCGTTTCGTGTTCGAGGGCTTTTTGCCGGCCAAATCAGCAGCACGGCGCGCGCATCTGGAGACCGTGCAGGCGGAAACGCGCACGCTGATTTTCTACGAATCCAGCCATCGCATCGATGAGACACTCAACGACGCATTGGCTGTATTTGGAGGTGAGCGACGTGCCGCGTTGGCGCGCGAGCTGACCAAACTGTTCGAAACCGTAGTTGACGGAACGCTGGCGGAACTTGCTGCGCGCGTGGCCGCCGATGCCGACCAGCGTCGTGGTGAATTCGTGCTGCTGGTCGCTGGCGCGGCTGAGGATGTCGACGCTGCGCGGCTCCTCGAGGGGCAGCGTGTATTCGATCTGCTGCGTCGTGAATTGCCACCGAGCCGCGCGGCCAAGGTAGCGGCCGAGATTACCGGGGCACCGCGCAAAGCGTTGTACGAAGGCGCGAAAGGTTCTTGAAAAGCGTTATACGGGCCTGAAGAGACATAAGGAGTAGCGATCATGCAAAGTCTGCTGCAAGACGTCGCCAGCCGCGCCAGCGCTTATCTGGATGGATTGGACGCGCGCAAGGTCGCACCCGATCCCGCGTCAGTCGCCGCGCTCGACGCGCTCGACGGCGCACTGCCCGAGACTCCGAGTGCGCCCGTGGAAGTCATCGACCTGCTCGATCGCTACGGCTCTCCGGCGACGATGGCAATGGCCGGCCCGAGGTTCTTCGGTTTTGTCATCGGTGGTTCGTTGCCCATAGCGCTCGCCGCCGATTGGCTTGCATCAGCATGGGATCAAAACACCGGCTACTACAACATCACGCCGGCAACGGCTCGGCTCGAGCAGACGGCGTTGCGTTGGCTGCTGGAACTTTTGGATCTGCCGCGCAACGCCGGCGGCGCGTTCGTCACCGGCGCGAATGTGGCGAACTTTGTCGGCCTCGCTGCGGGCCGCCACGCAGTGCTTGAACGTGTCGGTTGGAAAGTGGAAGCCGATGGCCTGTTCGGCGCACCGCCGATTACGGTGATCGTCGGCGAGGAAGCGCATCCGACCCTGATCAAGGCGCTCGGCATGCTCGGCCTCGGCCGCAATCGCGTCGTGCGCGTGCCGGTCGACGGGCAGGGACGCATGCGCGTCGATGCGCTGCCCAGGGTTTCCGGGCCGACGATCATTTGTACACAAGTGGGCAATGTGAACACTGGCGCTTGCGACGACGTCGCCGCTGTACGTGCGCGCGCGGGAGCAGACGCATGGATTCACGTCGACGGTGCGTTCGGCCTGTGGGCGCGCGTGGCGCCGACGCGTGCGCACCTGGTGACCGGCCTCGACGTCGCCGATTCATGGGCTACGGACGCGCACAAATGGCTCAACGTGCCGTACGACAGTGGCCTGGCGTTTGCGCGCGACGCCGATGCGCTGCGTGCCGCGATGGCGATTACCGCCGAGTATCTGCCCACGACAAGTTCGTGGCGCAATCCCTCCGACTACACGCCGGAATTGTCGCGCCGCGCGCGCGGCGTGCCGATCTGGGCGGCGCTGCGCTGCCTCGGCCGCGCCGGCATCGCCGGCATGATCGAACGCACCTGTCGGCATGCGCAGCGCTTCGCCGAAGGCCTGGCTGCCAGCGGTTTCGAAATCCTCAATGAGGTTGCGTTGAACCAGGTGATGGTGGCGTTCGGCGATGCCGAACGCACGCAGCGCGTGATCGCCGCGTTGCAGGCCGAAGGCACGTGCTGGTGCGGCGTTACCGTCTGGCAGGGCCGCACCGCGATGCGCATCAGCGTGTCGTCGTGGGCGACCACCGAGGCGGACGTGGAGCGCAGTATCGAAGCGATGCGGCGCGTGGCGGGGGAGACGAACTAGACAGCATTCCTCAACGCTCCGCATGGGCGGCTTGCACGCATAAATTGTGAGCCGAAAAGGACGGCGTGAGACGTCGCTCCCGCGTCACATAGGAATTCAGTTCCTTCACCGCGGCGACATATTGCCCTGCCGCGCCGATGTAGTCCTTGCTGCCTTCGGCGTGGCCGTCCAGATCGTCCCATTCGGAAAAGGTTCCGTTCCTGACGACTTTCGCGGCGATCTCCTCGAGCGCTCGGCAGCCCGCTTGAGGGTGGTTCGCCTTGAACATCGTGCGCACCAGCCGTAATCCGAACCAGTCCCACAACCCGCCGTTCTGATACGTGAAGCTTTGGCGCACCATCGGGTGTTGATACACCCCGTCGGGGAAAGGCGGATAGAGCACGCCGGAGAGGGTCGCGGCATGATATTGGGCCTGCAGGCGCAGCGCATTCCGCGTGATTCGATCGGCCTGGCGTTTGTTGGCAAGGCCAGCCTCGATCGCCACGGCATTTCCACCGAGTGCGAACATTGCGCTTTCGTCCGCAGGCAAATTCAGCGGTGTAACGTGGCGGTGCATGACGAAATAACCGTGCGCCTCGTTCCAGAGGTATTGGTTGATCTTGCCGGCAAGCAGGTGCGATCTCTCCGTCCATCGGGCACGCACCTGCTTGCTCGCGCCGACCTGGGCTCCAAGCAAGTGCAGGTAGTTGCGAATGGCCATCGCATACATCGCGTTTGTATAGATTCCTGCGACGAGATGCGATCGCGCGCTCAGATAGATCGCTTGCTGGTCGCCCTCCTCAATAGACACATCGCCCCAATCGATCGTGTGGCCGCTGGTCACCAGCCCGGTTTCGGGGTCGCGGCGATGTACCCACACGTAGTTCAAGGCGAGGCCCAGGCGATCAAGCACCGCAACAGCATTGACTTTCGAAGAAAGGAAAGCCGTATTGCCTGAACTATCGACATATTCGGTCGCAGCGATGACCAAGCTGCTTTCCTGATCGGCCTCGACGGTGTTCTTGTCCTTTTCGCCGTTGCCGTCTACCCAGTCGTTGACGTAGCCATCATCGTGTTGATTGAACAGATGCAAGAGGATGCATCCCCTGGCCGCGGTATCTCCAAGCGCAAGGTACGCTGCGGCGATGCCGGTCGCGCAATCGCGGATCCACGACTGGGGATACGTCGCGCCCGCGGTCAGCGCGGTCAGATTGCCCGATGGTGTGCTGAATGTCTTCGGAGATTTGTGCAGCGTGTAGAAGGCTAGTGCGGTTGCTCGATCGACGTTTTCAATGCCCACGGCGAGCGACCTGGCTTTTTTCAGCGCCGGCTCGTCCCGCAAATCGGCAAGTGAGGCCTTTGTCAGATCTATGCCCGCTTCGGGGAATCGATTCGCCGGATTCGTGGCGGCGAACCAGGCGATTTCCTCGCGCACAATGTCGAAGGCCAGGATGAATTTTCCGTAGCCCGGTTTTATGTCATTTGGCGCGGGGACGTTGAGTACCGTGCTCTCGCCAGGCTTCAACTCGGGCAGGGCGAATCGCTGGTTGTCCCATTTCGCTGCTACGTTGTCTTCTGCCCGCACGTGATACGACAAAGCCAGGCGCTCGGCCTTGGCATTCCAGGTGCGCGTCCCCGTGTTCTTGACACAGACGTGAAAATTTTGCGATTCGAGATCGAATCCATTCAACGTGATTGCTGTTGGATGGATGTCGATTTGCGCCGACCACTCATAAAGGCTGGTTGCGTCGCTTGCTCCATCGGCGACGTGGAAAAAGAATACAAAAACCGCAGCGATAGGAATCCGTCCAGTCATTGGAAAAGAAATCCAGGCAAGTGCCGACGGGAGACATCTCCATGCTACAGTAGCAGTGGAGTCGGCCAGACAGTCGCGAGGCGCGCAAGCGCTTCGAGGAAAGTCCGGGCTCCACAGGGCAAGGTGCCAGGTAACGCCTGGGCGGCGTGAGCCGACGGAAAGTGCAACAGAAAGCAAACCGCCGATGGCCCGCAAGGGATCAGGCAAGGGTGAAACGGTGCGGTAAGAGCGCACCGCGCGCGGGGTCAACGCCGCGTGGCATGGCAAACCCCACCTGGAGCAAGACCACATAGGGGAGCGATGGCGTGGCCCGCGCCGTTCCCGGGTAGGTTGCTCGAGCGCAGCGGCGACGTTGCGCCTAGAGGAATGACTGTCCACGACAGAACCCGGCTTACCGGCCGACTCCAACTTATGCCCAAATCCGCTTGTAGCGCGTTCGGAACCTGATGAGACGTCTTCAAAGTCAGTGGCTTGAACCCTCACTTCTCGCGACAGGCGGTCTGATTTGTTCGCGATTTGCTCAAAGTCCCGTGGCATCCTCCTTCGCGGCTGTCCATGCTGGTAAAGCGCTTGCCATGCAGCAGCTTTCTCTGGTCTATGGACTGGCGTTTGGGCTGCTAGCGATCGGCAGCTATCTACTGGCTAGGAAGGGCGCTTCCTTGTGGAGCGTTGTCGTCGGCGAATGTAAAGCAGCGGCTGTTCAGTCCAGGGCAGCGCAGGAAGTCCGCGCCGGCGCCGATCGCCTCGTTCTGTACGCAGCGCTGTTGATCGGGGGTGGCTTACGCGCTTTTTTTTTGAGCCAGCCGATGCGGTACGACGAATCCGTGACGTTTTTGAATTTCGCCGACGGTGGATTCTTCAAAGCGTTTCTTTACCAGTCGCCCAACAACCATGTGTTGAATTCCTTGTTGGAGAAATTTTCGTGCATGGTCGCAGGGTCGAATCCATGGGCAATCAGACTGCCGGCGTTTACCGCGGGAATGGCGCTGATTGTGGCGACTGCCGCGGTATGTCGAAGATTTTCGCAGGGCCGCGGCGGCTCGCTAGCGGCGCTCGGCTTGGCGGCTATGCCATTCATGGTCCTTTTTTCGACAAGCGGGCGTGGCTATGCCTTACTGGCATTGATTGTCGTGCTCGCTATTCATTGTTCACTCAGTAGCGACGGCAAGCAAGTTTCAAGGCGGTGGGGACTCGCCGCAGTACTGAGCGCGCTTGGCATGCTGGTTATGCCCTCAATGCTGTACGCGATTGCCGGCATTTGCGTATGGATCTTTACTAGTATCGTGCTGGAGACGAGGAGTTTGAAGGATGCGCTCAATTTTCTAATTCCTTATCTTGCAACAACGGCAATCACCACGATTCTGTTGTACACGCCGGTGGTTTTGGTTTCGGGCGGGTTTGCGCCTGTGGTTTCAAACAGATTTATCCGGCCCATTGAGGGAAACCTGTTCCTTGCGGAAATGTTTCCCCACATAGGTCAGACGGTTCACGACTTCTTGAGGGACATTCCCGATGCTGTAGTCATATCTGTTGCGTTCGCCGCCATTGCCGGGATCGTCATGGCGATTCGCGACAGGAATTTTGCATTGGCACTGTTACTTCCTGCATTGTTGGTCGGGAGCATGTTGCTGTTCGTGGTCAAGCGGAGCCTTCCGTTCACGCGGACCTGGATCTATCTGATCCCGATTGCCCTGATCTCGGCGGACGCCGCGTTCACGCGTCTTTGTCGGCACCTGGCACCACGCACGCAAAAAGTGGTGGTTTCGGGAATTTGCATCACGAGTGCGGCGCTCGCTTTCAAACTCGCCGCGTCGAATGCCATATTGGCGTATCCGGACACAGGCATCTTCCCCGACGCCGAAGCGGTGGCCGCCCGCCTCGCGCCTCTGATTTCACGCGGCGATGTCGTGTGCGCCGAACAGCCGGCCGACGTTCCCATTGCATATTATCTGTGGCGGGCCGTCCGCCCGGCGGAATATGCGTCCCGACAGAGAGCGGATCGAAAATTTTTTGTACAAATACGGCCGCTGTTTGGCACTGCCTTTGCGCGCCCGGCAGGCAATGTTTTGGCAAGCGAAGAGAGTTACATACTTTACGAATGGACCGATGCGAGCGAGATGATAGCGCGGTCGACCTGTTGGTCGCCATCGCTTCAAGCGGGCGCATGATTTGTTCATGTCGATACTTCCACAAGTATATAAATACACTTATTATCAGCAGCGCACAGCCGACGTCCATGCTGCGCTGCGACAAACATCGGTCCCAGCCTAATTTGCCTCAGCTTAGTCAAAATCATAGTTAATTCAAATCACTGCAGATCATTCCTCATAAAGCGCTCGAAATTTTAACAAAACCACGTCTTTCCCTTTGATCTGCAAGCAATTTTCCCTTGACAGTCTCAGCGCCTGAGACTACTGTTCGCCGCAGGTGGGATTTTGTGGGAATTCGTGGGAATGTTTCAGGGTGAAACCGCCATCACGCTCGACGACAAGGGCCGCTTGGCCCTGCCGACGGCTTACCGCGAGGTAATCGCGAAGTCGTGCGGCAATCGTCTGGTATTCACCTACAACCCGTTCGAGCCAGGTTGCCTGTGGCTGTTTCCGCACGCCGAGTGGGAGGCGCTGCGCGATCAGGTGAACGCATTGCCGGGCGTCAAGCGTGTGCACCGCGACTTGCAACTGAAGATTGTCGGCGCAGCGGCAGTAGTCGAACCTGACGGCAATGCGCGCGTGCTCGTGCCGGCGAGCCAACGCGGTACAGCCGGCATCGAGAAGCGCGCAGTCCTCGTCGGTATGCACAACAAGTTCGAGCTATGGAGCGAGCAGGCGCATCTGAACAAGATCCGCCAGACCATCGGCGAACACGAATTGTCCGACGAGATGCTGGATCTGAAGTTGTGAATGCGACGTGCCGCGTGCTGACGCCGATGGATGAAGACGCGCACATCGCAGTGTTGTTGAACGAAGCCCTCGACGGGTTGAGCGTCAAGGGTGTTGGAACCTATCTGGACGGCACCTTCGGGCGCGGCGGCCATGCGCGCGCAGTGCTGGGCCGATTGGGAGCGAGCGGCCGTTTGTTGCTGATGGATCGCGATCCGGCAGCTGTTGCCGTGGCGCGGCGCGAATTCGGTGGCGATGCGCGCGTAGCGATTCGCCACGGCAGCTTCGCGGATTTGGCCGACTGGGATGCGACAACGGCGGGGCTGGATGGTGTGTTGCTGGACCTGGGCGTGTCTTCGCCGCAACTGGACGATGCGGCGCGCGGCTTCAGTTTCCGTGCTGACGCGCCGCTGGACATGCGCATGGACCCGACCAGTGGCGAGAGCGCCGCGCAATTCCTGGCGCGCGCCAGTGAAAACGAGATTGCGGATGTGTTGTGGAAATTCGGTGAGGAACGCATGAGCCGGCGTATTGCGCGAGTGATCGTGCAGAGTCGCGGCGAGGCGCCGATCACGCGTACGGGTGAATTCGCCGAGCCGGTCGCGCGCGTGGTCGGGCGCTCGCCGTCGGGCAAGCATCCAGCGACGCGCAGTTTCCAGGCGTTGCGCATTGCGGTGAACGGTGAACTCGATGCTTTGGAAAAAGGTTTGCGGGGCGCGCTGTTCAGGCTGCGGCCGGGCGGGCGTCTCGCCGTGATCAGCTTTCATTCGCTCGAAGATCGCGCGGTCAAGCAGTTCCTGCGCGCGCAGAGCCAGGCGCCGGCGACCCGGCGTGGTTTGCCGCCGCCACCGGAAGCCGCTCCGCGCATGAAGCTGATCGGTCACGCGCAGTTTGCCAGTGCGCAAGAACTCGAACGCAATCCGCGCGCGCGTAGCGCGGTGCTGCGGATCGCGGAGAAGCTGTAGTGCGGCAGATCGGGATAGCGGTGTTGGTGTTGTTATTGGTGGCGGTGGTGGCAAGTGCGATCGGCGTGGTCTACGCGCGCCAGCAGAGCCGGATCCTTTTCGGCGAGCTGACGCGGCTGACGAAGGACAAAGACGATCTGGACACGGAGTTCGGACGGCTGGAACTGGAGCAGGCGACATGGGCCGAGCCCAATCGCATCGAGCAGGTCGCGCGCGGCCAGCTCGGCATGCTCGCACCCGGCGTGGCGGACACGGTGGTGGTTAAGCGTTGAGGGTGTGATCGGACGATGCGAGCAAGGATGACCGACCGAATCGTTGCTTCACCGCGCGTGGAAGGCGCGCGCGTGAAGCCGCGCCCGTCCCCGATCAATATGAAGGTGCGCCTGTATGTCGTATTGATGGTGCTCGCGCTGGGAGGTACGGCGCTGATCGTGCGCGCGGTCGATCTGCAGGTCGTGCGCAAGGATTTTTACCAGGAGCAAGGCGACGCCCGCTTCCTGCGCGAAGTGGAAATCCCGGTGTCGCGCGGCACGATCTTCGACCGCAACGGCGAGGCGCTCGCGGTGTCCACGCCGGTCACCTCGATCTGGGCCAATCCCGCGCAGGTGTTGGAACAGACCGAGCGCCTGGCGGATCTGGCCAATGCGCTGGGCCTCGACGCCACGGCACTGCAGCAGAAGCTCGAACAACATCAGGACAAGGAGTTCATCTACCTCAAACGGCATCTGAATCCCGACGACGCGCAGGAAATCCTCAAGCTCGGCATCGCCGGCGTTTCCAGCCAGCGCGAATACAAGCGCTACTATCCAAGCGGCGAGGTGATCGCGCACGTGCTCGGCGTGACGAACATCGACGATCACGGCCAGGAAGGACTCGAACTCGCATTCGACGATTGGCTCGCCGGCAAGCCCGGCGCCGAAGACGTGATCCGCGACAACAAGGGCCACACCGTCGAAGATGTCGAACTCGTGCGCGAGCCCAAACCCGGCCGCGATCTGACCCTGTCGATCGACCGGCGCATCCAGTATCTGGCGTATCGCGAGCTCAAGAGCCAGATCATCGACCACCACGCCATGTCCGGCTCGATGGTGATCCTTGATGTCGCCAGCGGCGAAATCCTGGCGATGGTCAACCAGCCCTCGTTCAATCCGAATGCGCACGTTGCCGACCAAGCGTACCGGCGCAACCGCGCGCTGACAGATGTGGTCGAGCCGGGTTCGACGGTCAAGGCGTTCACCGTCGCGACCGCCCTGGAAAGTGGCAAGTGGAATCCGAATTCTCACGTCGACACGAACCCGGGCTATTACCAGATCGGCAACTACACGATCCACGACGTGCACAATCACGGGCTGCTCACGCTGACCGGCGTCATCACGAAGTCGAGCAACATCGGCGCGGCGAAAGTGGCAGAGACCTTGCCGAAGGAAAACCTCTACAACATGTTCCACCGCTTCGGCTTCGGCGAGTCGAGCGGCAGCGGGTTTCCGGGTGAGTCGCCGGGACTGTTGCCCACGCTCAACGCCTGGGGCCCGGTCGAGAAGGCAGCGATTGCCTACGGCTACGGCCTGAATGCGACGCCGCTGCAAATCGCCCAAGCCTATGCCGCGCTCGCCAACGATGGCCGCCTGCGGGCACCGACCTTCGTCAAGGATGCGCGCAACCCGGAGAATGCGCTGATCGACCCGCAAATCGCGCACACCATCATCAAGATGCTGGAAACGGTGGTGATGCCGGGCGGCACGGCGTTTCCGCAGGCCGTGGTGCCGAATTATCTCGTCGCCGGCAAGACCGGCACGGCGCGCATGGCGCACGCCGGCAGTTATCAGGACCGCTACATCTCGCTGTTCGCCGGCATGGTCCCGGCGAGCGCACCGCGCCTGGTCGGAGTAGTCGTGATCAACGATCCGGGTGGCGGCCACGGCGGTGTGTATTACGGTGCGCTCGTCGCCGCGCCCGTATTCAGTAAGGTGATGGATGGCGCGCTGCGCCTGCTCGATGTGCCGCCCGACAACGTCCAGCATTGGTTTGCCGGCGGCCCGGCGCCCGCGGCTCCGGTAACGCCGCCGGGCACCGATGCGAGCAGCGACGATGCCGCGGAGGAAGTGCCGTGAGCACGAAGTCGTTGCGCGAACTTCTTGCCGGCATCGCGACGGTCGCCGACGGCGACATCGTCGTACATGGCTTGACGCTCGATTCGCGCCGTGTGCGCAGCGGCGATGCTTTCATCGCGCTGCAAGGCGCATCCACACACGGTATCGCGTTTGCCCCGGCGGTGTTGGCGCAGGGTGCTTCGGTGATTCTTGCCGAGGCTCCTGCGCCCACCGTTTCCGATCGGGATTCGGGATTCGAGATCCGAGATTCAGAAACAGCCGTGCCGGTTGTTTGGATCAACGGGCTGCGCCGTCAGGTCGGCGAGATCGCTGCTCGATTCTTCGATAGGCCCTCAAGCGCGCTGCATGTAATCGGCGTGACCGGCACGAATGGGAAGACCTCGATCGTGCAATTGCTCGCCGTGGCGCTGGAAAATCTCGGCGCGCGCGCGGCGACGATCGGCACGCTCGGCGCGGGTCTGGTCGGTGCGATCCAGGCCGGCGAGCGCACGACACCCGACGCTGTCAGCGTGCACGCGCTGCTC
>Ga0163163_10000583_pt1 | contig 32142 bp, 21 predicted proteins | sample S65metaG_FD_119766 | JGI IMG/M metagenome (GOLD analysis project Ga0163163, IMG submission 119766) | Switchgrass rhizosphere microbial communities from Kellogg Biological Station, Michigan, USA - S6-5 metaG | ecosystem: Host-associated > Plants > Roots > Rhizosphere > Soil | place: USA... | reverse complement strand
CGCATGGTGCTGGCCCACCATCCCGCAGCGTTCCACCAAGGCCCATCCTCCGACCAAGCTTGCCAAGTTTTGCCAGCGAGCGCTCGCTCGCCGAGTTTGGCTGATGAGTGCAGGGCGTAGACCTTCGAGCCGATAGGGGCGATATATAGCTCGGCCATAAACAACGAAGGCCGCGGTGGAATGATGCAGAGCTCCAGAAAATCCCCGGTTTTCTGCACTTTCAGCACGTAGTGTTTGGAAAGTTCTATGGTGCGTGCCGCGCCCCACTCCTCGGCGGGACACTTGCCATCCAAAAGAATCGGGCGACCGGACTGTACCGAAAGCTTTTCCGACGCTTGTGACGACACACAGATCAGTAAGAGCGACGCGAGTATCAGCAAGTGTGTGCGCATCAGTTTACTTGTGGTGAGTTGCATAGTCCCTTGTAACGGCATCAGTGAACGGCGTTGCCTGGCCACCAAGGCTTCAAGACGAAATGCCGAAAAATTTTTCAGCGATTCGAGCGAACTGTGCGCATTGTGTCCCGGTCATGGGTCGGGCCCTTGTAGGTCTTGGCGATGACAACTCGCAAGGTGTTTTGGGAACCGGACCGTTTTCTCTACTCTTGCCGTTCCAGATTGGAACTTCATAGAGCCTTTCGTTGTGCACCGCGCAGACTTTGGAAATTGCGAAGACAGGCGCGCCGTCCTTTGTCATCAGAGCGTGACCGTGACGTCTAGCCACGGCGCAGTTGCAGCCTTGCGCAATTGCCTCGTCCGATTCGGGATAAGGAAGCAGATCATGGATGGTGGGTACAAGAATGCCCATGTTTTGAGATCAACTGTCAGAACGGGAGTCAGAAATGGGTGGCGGGGGTGGAGGAAACAGTGCATGCACACTGTCCGGTGAGGTCCCATGAAAGGGCAGGGGGAACCCGAGGAATGAACCTCGACCGGATGCGGAGCTCCACCCCCGCCATAAGACGCATTGTCCGACTCGCGCAAGGGAATCGCAGATCGCCCGCGCATTCCTTGGGCGTGCCCTAGTGGTGCGCTATGACATTAGTCGCGATACTTGCCGCATAGGGGCAATCACTTCGTTTAGCTGGGTTGCATTGGAATCTCTCTATATTTCCCGTCGTCCAACGATGTGGAAAATCGCACATAGAACGGAGCGTGTGGTGGTGGGAGATAGCCCCGACCCATCATGTTGTTGCGAAAGCAGCGGAAGTTGTCACTGCTAGGACGCGACTTGAAGTCAGCGACACGATGCATCGATCGCCATTACCGTATCAAGGGTTGCAACGCCTTCCTGCTGAGACTGGCCTATGCATCTCTCCACGACTTCGGGCCACACCTCCTTGTGAATGGGCAGGATCTGTGCGTCGTATTCGCGCCCCTCAGGTGTAAGAAGCGGGCCGTCGGTCTGTTCGGACCATATTTCCGGTTCGCTGGACTCGACGCTAGCGATATACGACAACGCCGTCGTTGAGACCAATGCGAGAGCTATTGCAAAACGTAGACGCATGCCTATTCTCCGAACACCTTCTACTATTCAATACGCACAGCTAAGTAAACGCACACCCGCGTGCAAATGCACAAGCCTCTGGCTGAAGTCTCCTCGAAATTTCGATCCAGTTGGAAGTAGAGTTCCGCCCATCCAAGGAGCTCTGCATGAAGAAGTCGAAGTTTTCTGAGGAACAGATCGTCTGGATCCTGAAAGAGGCCGATGCCGGCGCGAAAGTCGGCGGGACATGTCGCAGGTACGGCATCAGTGAACCGACCTATTACGTCTGGAAATCGCGACGCTAGCGCCTCAGCAATCCATCCATTCTGGATCAACACCGTGAACACGATTGGATCGGGGAGTGCCTACGCGGGCCCTGGTCTTTCAGCGTGCCAGGCGATGTGCAAGACCAATTGTTCTACAACTGCGGCAACCACAGCACGATGGCGGGGCTCATCAATATAACTGGTGGTGCAGCCACATCGATCAGCTACACGGTGCCGCCGAGCAGCACGGTTGCGGGTGCGACCATAGCGCCGGCGATCGTCGTGCACGTGCAGGACACGAGCAACACCCGGTAGCGGGTGACGGCATCACCCTTACGACCAATCCGGGCGCAGCGACGCTGACGGATGGCAGTTCGACGAACATGAACGCCAATGGCGACGCGACGTTCAGTGAGGTATCGCTGCGCCACACGCGGTCTGCAGACATCGAAGGCGAACCCGGGTTTTTGGAAGGAGCATTGGCGGCAGGGCCCTTTGTACTGGTAGCATCTGTAAACGACACGGAGGGCCTACGTGCACGAACTGAATTGCGCGTGCGGAGGCGCCCGCTATCGCTGGACTCGGCCTGGTACCCGGTCGGGTTGCAACCTGCACAAGGGGATGCAAGCCATGAGTGCTTCTGACAATCGTCTCGAAACTACCCGCGATCTCGTGTCCAAGATTCGCCAAGGGGATGTTGATGCGCGCAATCGCCTGATGCTGCGCTACTTACCCATCCTGACCCGCTGGGCGCACGGACGCTTGCCCGGCCGAGCTCGGGATCTCAATGAAACCGCGGACTTGGTCCAGATCACACTATTCCGTGCGTTTGAAAACCTGCCGACGTTTAAAGTGGAGAGGGAAGGTGCTTTTTTTGGGTACCTTCGCCATGTGATGGTTAACCTTATTCGTGATGAGCTCCGTCGGACTGGTCGGCGGCCATCTCACGAGGAAGTCGACTCCGATCTACCGGACATTCATGCCGAACCCGATGCCGAAGCGATATCCGCCGAGGCGCTGACCGCATACGAACATGCGCTCGCCGCGATGGAGCCGGAAGATAGGGATTTGGTAATCATGCGTATTGAGCTTGGGTTGTCCAATGAGGAAATTGCAGTTGCCAGCTCAGCGCCGAGCACGAATGCTGGCCGGATGCGGTTGGCAAGAGCTCTGGTGCGTTTAGCGGAATTGATGGATGCATATCGACCATGAAGATAGGAAATTGTTGGCTGCGGCCGAAGCGATTGTTACGCGCGCGTCCGTCGATTGGGACAGCCTGAATTCGGATTGCGACCCTCAAATCGTCAAGGGATTAAGAACGATTGAAAAGTTGCTGGCGCGCACTATTGCTTCTGAACGACGTTGGCCTCGAGTAGGTGAGTCTTGGAACAATTTCGAGATCAAGGGGAAGTTGGGCTTCGGCGGAGAAAGCGTCGTCTACCGTGCCTTTGAGAGATCGCTAGATCGCGATGTCGCCCTGAAGCTGCGAGTTTCGCGTTCACAAATGTTGGATGCCAAACTTGCCGAGGGTCAGCGCATGGCCCAGATTGATCACCCAAATGTGCTCAAGGTGTACGGGATAGCCGAGCACGGCGGATTCCTCGGAATATGGTGTGACTTGATCGAGGGTGAGCCTCTGGCTGCTTGGGTCGCAGGTGGCAAGCGGTTGGGAGGGGCGGAACTGGTAGTTGTAGGTGTGGAGTTGTGTGGCGCACTTGCTGCCATCCATGGTGCAGGGCTCGTGCACGGCGACGTAAAGCCGGGTAACGTCGTCAGAGCATTTAACGGGCGCTACGTATTGATAGATTTTGGGGCAAGCATAAAGATCAACGCGGCGGACAAAGTTCGAGGAACACCTCTCTACACAGCCCCAGAAGTCTTGGTGGGTGGCAGTCCGACAACTAGCAGTGACCTGTATAGTCTAGGCGCGCTATTGTTCCGGTTGGCTGCCGGAAAGCCGCCGGTCAATGCCGAGTCCTTCGAGGATTTGTTGGCTGCACATAGGGGGCACTGCCGCATTCGGTTATTGGACCTACGGCCGGATCTGCCGTCCCAAATTGTCGCGATAGTCGAGGGTGCGCTGAGTCCAAACCCGCTGAGTAGGCCGAAGACGGCCGGTGAGCTTGCAGCGCAACTTGCAGAATGCCTGCCGACTTTCGATCGCCACAAAGGGTTCAAGCATATTGCGTTGATGGGGATGCTAGTTGTCAGCGTCATACTTGCATGGGCGATTCCTTTGCACAATGGCCCCAAGAGTCTCACGCAAAGTGTTGGGTTCGTACGCACGAGCGCTGCGAGCGAGGCTCCACTGAAGGATGGTGCGACGATTGCGCCGGGTGAAACTTTCGCCTTGGACATATCGCCTACTCGCGAACTCTATGCCTATGTGCTCAACGAAGATGCGCACGGAGAGACTTTCCAGTTGTTTCCGTTGGAGAGTGCAGAAATCAAGAACCCGTTGCCATACGGAAACAAGATACGCTTGCCTGGTCGAGTCGATGGGAAAGCATTGGACTGGCAGGTCACCAGCCACGGTGGCACAGAGCGCCTCTACATACTCCTTTCTGAAAGCCCCATAAGCGAGTTGGAATCCGGAAAGAAATTGAGTCTTGCCGGTGTGGAGCGTGCTGTCGAGAGCATGGATAAGGTTGCTGCTCCCACCCGCGGCGCGGGTGGCTTGGATACCCACAACCCTGCCAGAGCGTCAGTTCTCTGGCTATGGATACAGGCAAAGCTCAAGCAGGATCCTGAGCTGCAGATAGAGAGGATAGAACTAGCCAATCCGTAGTTGGTTCGATACATTCAGGCGCCAGCTAGATGTTGTGTCGCTGGCAGATTCAGCGCACTTCTGTTCGAATTCGACGCGACCCGAGGCCACGGAGCCCACCCGGTCGCCTCCGACCAATCCTGAAGATGGAGCCGAATGAAAATGGATTGCCAGTGTGCACCGCGTGGTAATGATAGGTATACATAGAGATCTTTGCGCAGCCGCGTCAATGCCTACAGGCGACTCTCAAAGTCATCTGCGAACACCTGTTCCGTTCTCATAAGATGCACATTGTCTACATATACTTGCGCGGGCTGGCTCGTGCTGGCGCGAGCGGAGACCAGGATCCCAAAAGTCCCACTAGGCACCGCCATACCATAAATGCTGAGGCGCCCAGTACCGCCCGCAGAAAGTGACCCATCGAAGTTAACAAACTCGCTCTTCATTGCTGTGTATAAGCACGAAGAGTTTGGATAGTAGACGATAGCTAGGCCTGGGGTTGTGTGACCCGAGGCTCCGGAGAACCACGCAGTTGCGGTAAGGCGATCGCCTACGAAGAAGCCGTTCGTAACGCACTGATCGATGCTTTGTGTGTATTGGGTAGGGACATCGAGCAGGGCGCTCCCTGAACTTGGGGAGGCATTGATGTCTTGCGAGGACCATGAAGCCGCGCCGAGAGAATTCCAACCGACAAGAGAGCTTCCAAACCCACTGTTGACGGTGAATTCGACACTCTGGGGAGGCACAGCAAGTCCAAATGAGATATGAAGCAAACTCATGACTAGGGGTGTATACGTAATCTTCTTCATAGAGCCGACGTACATCCGATTGTTCATTTTGTAGGCCCTCCGAAGCAACGCCTTACCTCAGAATGAAAACGCTGAAAGAAGGTCCATTGCACAGCAAATCAACCAATCAGATCAGACCACCCTTATCTAGATCTCGATGCGGAGGCTACATCGACTGGCGCGCTCAAACTTTGTGCGAACTTACTTGGCTGAGCGTTTCAACCGAGTGTTGCTGGAGAACTCTGCCGGCGCACGAATATTCTCGAGGCCATTGAACATGCTGACGTCAGCCGCAATTGCACAATGTGTCGACTTCGAAGAAGACAGTGAAAGCTCTCGGACGCGCGTGGGGGGGCTCGCCAGCGAACGCATATCGGCAAGACAGTTTCGTGAGGCGCTCGCGCGGCAGGAGATATCTGTACAGTACCAAGGCAAATGGGACTTGCTAACTGGTCGCCTCACAGGCTTTGAGGCCCTTGCTCGCTGGCGACGTCCTAACGGCGACTATATCCCACCGTCGATATTCGTTCCCGTCGCCGAAAGTGATCACTCCATACGTTTGCTAGGCGACTTTGTCCTTCGAACAGCGCTTAGCCAAATCATGCTCTGGGACGCAGCTGGCTTTCATGTCCCGCACGTCGCCGTGAACCTCTCACTCGATGAAGTGACAGACCATAAACTCGTTCAGTCTATCTTGCGCGCTGTGCGCGGCGCCGAAGTTGATCCATCTCGCATTCAATTCGAAATAACCGAGTCAATCGCGATTAGCGAATACAGTGGTTCAATCGCACGACTGGTCGAACTGCACCAAGCAGGTTTCTCTCTGGCTCTCGATGATTTTGGCACGGGCTACTCAAATCTGAGCGGTTTACGTTATTTGCCAATACAGACGATCAAGATTGACCGATCCTTTGTTCGCGCCAGTGCCGATAGCCGGAAGGACTATGAGATCTTGCGCACTGTGGTCTTGCTTGCAAAGAGTTTGGGTTTGGAAACGGTTGCGGAAGGAATCGAATCCGAACAACAGCTGGGCTTGCTGCAAGACTCTGGATGCCAAACAGGACAGGGTTTCTATTTTTCACGTCCCCAGACCGGGGAAGAAGTCTTGGCATTGATTCACGCGTCAAAGACCAATGGGAGTTTGTCCGAAATGGTCCAAATGGTCTAACGAGCGGTTTGACGCGGTACGAGGGATGGGGTGGTGGTTTGCGGGCATTGACGTCAGAAAGGCATATGGATGTGCTTTGGTCGCGCTTCCACTTGTCTTGAATCTCGCTTCGATAGCTTCGGTTGAAGCTCATGCCACTAGTTCATCGGGAGTTGTCGTGGACAGCGTCGACGCCGGGTTTCCTGCCGACAAGGCTGGACTGACAGCGGGCGACGAAATCTTTCGCATTCGCTCCAAGTCCGCGCCAGACGAAGAAGGTCTATCGGTTCGAGACCCTTTTGATGTTCTGGAGGCCGAGTATTTGTTCAGCTGGAAAGGGCCAGTCGTCGTTGATTTTCGTCGCAATGGAAACGTCCATCGGACGCAGATGATAGCAGGGGAGTGGCGATTGCATACAAAGCCATTGCTGACATCTTCAGACCCGATCGAGCTCAACCTCAACGTCCTATCGATCAAGAAAGAAGACCTGCCAGGGTTTTGTGACAATACGGAGCAATTGGCTTCAAAGCTTGATAAGGACGGCGAATTTCGGAAAGGTGCCTGGGTTCGCTGGCGCTGTGCAGAACTGGCGGGTGAAGTTCGCGATTGGCAAAGGTCCGATGGGAGTATCGAGCATGCAGTACTTGCCCTCAATATGGCGCCCAACATTGCTGGTGCCGTATGGTTGGCCCGGGGAAGGCAGTCATTACGGCTCAGAGAATTCGCTCATGCGAAACGCGCAGTTGAAAGCGTCGGTAAGCTCGCCGGGCTAGACTTTCCACTCGCTGTCCAGTCGCGAACCCTCAGGGCCGAATTGGCGTGGTTCGACAGTCAGTACGCAGGAGTTATTGCAGACACTGATGTGCTGCTACGGGAATGCGGTAAGAGATGCAGCGGAAACCTTCTTGAGGCTGCGATACAAAATGTTCGCGGCTTGGCGTTTCGAAAAGAGAATCTCTTTGGAGATGCGGAGCGGAGTTACAAGCGTGCCATAGAAATCCGCTCTGGTATGATTCCTGGTGCACTCGAGACCGCGGAAGTACGCGGTAATTACGCCATGTTATTGCGCGCTCTGGGCGAGAGTGCCGCCGCTCTCGCCGAACAGCGCACTGCTGTCAAAACAGCGAAAAGATTGGCACCGAGAAGCCTTCGACTTAGCTGGCTTCTCAATAATTTGGCGTTAATTCATTGGAGCCGCGGTGATTTCCTCGAAGCCGATACGACGCTCCATGAAGCATTGTCCATACAAGAACAGCAGGTGCCCGACTCATTCGATATCGCTGTAAGTATGCAAAACATGGCGACGTTCGCCGTTGAAAAAGGCGACTTTCTCTCGGCAAAGGAACTCGCCGAAAAGAGTTTGCTGCTGTTCCAGCGAGTGGCTGCGCCCAGCAATGAGGGGTTGGGCGTCGCCTACAATCAGCATGGGGATATCCTGGGCATGCTTGGGAAGTTCGATTCGGCTGAAGCCGAATACCGTCGCGCAATAGATTTCTGGGAAAGAGTTGCCCCGGGCAGTGATAGGCACGCCTATACCATCCACAATTTGGGCAGAATAGCTGAAATGCGCGGTGACAAACTCACGGCTAAAAAGTATTTCAAGGCCGCCGTGGATGTACGCGCCAGATCTCAACCCGAGAGTCAATTTGAGGCGCATGACTTGGTTTCGTTGGGATCGGCGGAGAAGGATCTCGATGAGCTGTCTCCTGCGCGGGAACACTTGCAGCGCGCGATCGATATCTACGCGCGCTCGGCACCGCAGTCTGGGGACTACGCGCGTGCGCTGCATGCTTTCGGGCAGCTTTTGCAAAAGGAAGGTAAGAGTGTTCAAGCCACGTCCCTTCTGTGTCAGGCTGAGCATATTCTGGATTTGCAGCGGCAGCGCGTCAGCGCGAGTCATGAATCGCAGGCACAGTACGCAGCGAAATTCGCGGAGATCCCACGTGACTGCTCTGAGGCTCAAATCAAGGCAGGCGATGTAAAGTCAGCATTTGAAGTGATCGAAGCATCGCGAGCCCGTGCATTGCGAGAACACATGCTGTTTCGGGATGAAGTGTCTGCTAGCGCTTTGCCCGCTGCTCTGAAAAGTCGTCGTGGAGACCTCTACGAGAGCCGTGCTCAACTCGAGGGCGACTTAGCGGGAGCACGGCCCGAAGAACGCGAATCCGTCGAGCGTAAACTGGTGACGTTGATGCGAGAGGAACAAGCTTGGCTGGGGGACGTGAGAAGCCGCGCGCCCAGGTATGCAGCCCTCCTTGAAGCGAGAAAGACGGATCTGTCGCGTATTCAAACCAGCCTTCCAAGGGGTACAGCAGCGCTATCGTATCTGCTTGGAGAACATGGCACGTATGCTTTTGTGCTGTCAGGTAAGGATCATCAACTCGATGTGATAAAGATCGACGTGAGCCAAACGGACATCGAGCGCATTGCGCTGGACTTACGTACGAGAATCCTTCGACGAGAGCCCATGTCGACTTTCGAAGCAGTATTGCGTCGCGACTACGACCTGCTAATTCGTCCGGTCGAGAAACTCCTTGCGAGTGACACGCGCTTGTTGATCGTGCCGGATAAAGGGATGCAGCTCGTGCCTTTTGCAGCTCTTCAAGATGCGGCGGGGCAATTCGTCGCCGACAGATGGAGTATTGCTGTTTCTCCTTCGGTATCCTCTGCAATAGAGAGTTCAAGAGACCGCGACGACAGCGTGCATGGTCAACTACTTGCTGTTGGGGTGGCCGCGCCCCATTCGTTGCTTATAGATGCTGTGCTTGGAGAGCTGCCTGTCTTGCCAAATGCAGAACGCGAGGCAAACCTCGTCGCTGAAGCGTATGGTCGCTCGCACGCGAGGGTAGTGTTGGGAAAGGAAGCCACAGAATCCATCATCAGAGCGAGCGCCGAAACAGCAACGATATTACACGTTGCTGCCCATGCTTATTTTGATTCTCAGCGCCCGATCGAAACCGCGCTCCTGTTGAATCCCGACGCGTCGTCAATAGAAAGCGGTGATGACGGCGTCGTGCATGCGTGGGAAGTTATGGCGCATTGGCACCTGAAACGCGCGAGCTTGGTGGTTCTTTCTGCATGTGATACTGCGGCCGGCAAGGAGCTAGCCAACGAAGGGCTGGTGGGGTTAGCGCGCGCGTTCCAGTTCGCTGGTGCAGAAACTGTCGTCGCCACCCTGTGGCCGATTGCTGACGAGCCTACATCTAGCCTGATGAAAGATATGTATGAGCGAATCGTAGTCAATGACTATGTGACCGATGCGTTGCGTCAAGCGCAGCGTTTGGCCAGGGCAGGCCAGCGTTCATCATCCTCGGTTGTAGTTCGCGGGGCGGGGGCACTAGCAGATAGCAGCCACAGCGCCGAATCTACCGATTTGGGACACCCTTACTATTGGGCCGGCTTTGAGGTCCTAGGTACCCTTCCCTAATAGGCATACGCCCGCGCTCACTGATCGATCGATACATTACCGCACTCGACCGCACTCGCGCGAGACTCCGCGGACAACGCCGGTGAATCAGTGAGTGCGCCCAGTTTGTCGCGCTCGAATTTTCTTCGATAGCTTTGAGGGTTCAACGGTTTTTCCTTGACCCGTTGTCGAGCGTTGGACTAAGCCGTACGCGCCGTGCTGAGGTACGTCGTGCGTATCGCCGTTGGCGTTAAGCTCGGCAACTTCGCCCGACCTGTAGTACCACATCGGGTAAGGTGGTGGCCGTGATTGATCCGATACACCGCTGGCAAGTCTATGGGCCGACGCCGTCAGCAAAGATCGTATCGCCCATGAAGCGAAGCACGGCAAAGTCATGTTGATACGTATCACTCGACGAATAGGCAGATGTGCCCACGAGCACTACGTGCTGATCAGCGTCCAAGGCCATGACAGTGCCACTGTTTTCGACATCCTCGCCGGTTAACGCCACACTAGACTGGACAACGACACCGTTGTCGCCAAAGGTCGGATCAAGTTGGCCATCCGCCTTCATCCGCAAGACGCCAAAATCGAGCAGAGGTTCACCATTAATAACGTCGATGCTGACCAGGCCGCCGAGTAGTATTCGTCCACCTTGGTCGATCGCGAGGCTGGTTGCCGCATCGAGAAATAGGCCGCCATAGTCAAGTGGGTAGGCGCGCGGAGAGAAACCCGGAAACAAGGCTCCGTCTGCCGTAAATTTCAGCAATGCAAAATCAGTATTCGCCGGTGCATTGATTGTTACATAGCCCCCCGCAATGATCGATCCGTCACCCAGCTCCGCGAAGTCGGATAGGACATCATTCATTGCCCCTCCGAACTCGTCGCCATAAGTCGCGACACCGGCATCGCCGAAACTTGTGTCAATCTTGCCATCGGCATTGAAGCGTACAAGCAGCATATCGAGGTTGTCGGCGCCCGTGGCGCCAGCGACAATGATCTTGTGGTTAGCCAGCTCATGCACGCTGAAGGCTTCGGCCGGAGCTGCCTCCGAGCCATAGGTAACCCGTCCGTCGAGCGAAAAGGTCGTGTCCCTAACACCAGTGGGATCGAGGCGAACGAGGGTCAAAACACTAAAGAGTGTCAAATCTCCCGCATTAGACGTTCCGGCTATCAGGAGGCGCCCATGGCTATCAAGCGTTGCACCTGCGGCGAGGTCATCAACATGTGGCGGCGTTCCGAGGTTGAATGGGATGATAGATTTGCCGCCCACCCCGTATGTACTATCGACACTACCGTCTGAGTTCAGTCGCAATGCGACAATGTCCAAGCCGGTTGTCGCATCGCCTTCAATTTCGCCGACAACAATAATCTTGCCGTCCGTCTGCACAAGCACTTTCGATGCGCTATCAAACCCGTCGCCGCCTCGGTCAAGCGCGATGTCGACTTCTCCTTGATTGCCGAAGCCAAGATCTGAAGAGCCATCAGGGTTGATCCGCACAAGGCAGATGTCATAGTTGTATTTCCCGTTTGCATCGCTCGAGTACTTGGTGCCGGCTAGCACGAGTTTGCGGTCCGATTGGATCGCTAGCGCAGCGCCAAAGTGTGCGAGGTGGCCTGCACTTTTCAGAGGAATACGCTCTTTGCCGAAGGATGCGAATGTGCGATCGAGATCGCCATCATGCGCACAGGAAATAGTAGGCCCTAACAACCACAGGAACGCTGAGCTTGACAATATATGGCTTGCAAATGACATGATATTGACCTCTTCGACCACTAGTTGAATAAGCGTCGAATTGGCAGATACTGCACATTTCTGCAGGGAAGCGCATGGACGGCCGCCATACTTGGCGTTCGAACTCCCGGCCGTGGGTCTCGGCGTGTCCTGCGACGGATTGCCAGTTTGCGCTGTTGAGCGAATCAGCCCGTCACGGGTAAGGTATAGCGAATGCACTTGCTGCGCATGAGAACAAAAGCGCGAGGAATGCAAACTGAGAGACAACGAGTGGCATAGGCTCGCTGCAACCGGCTTCCAGGACGCCGCTACAAGGGGTCTTGTGCAATTGCTGCACGTGCTGCGTTTTACTAACTCATAACCATGGCGCTGCTTCAGGCTAAGCTTTCTGCGTACATCGGAACAGGATATTCGCATCCAAAGCCGAGGTGCGACTTGTAGCATTTCATTTCCGTAGGAGCCGTTCTTCGCGGACCTCGCCTTGAATATGGTTGCAATTCTGATTTCAGTCCCAGAGATCGCGCTTCGACCCCTGTCTAAATTTTGTAAACAACGCTTCGAACATCGGTATATTCGGCACGGCAGCCGTCGAGCGGAATGTTCCGCTAAGACCGGTCCCGGCGCGCAAACCAACCCCTTGTGGAGACGATTATGCGACCCCGAATGCTCACAGGTCTGATCATTTGCACCGGCATAGCGGCGGCCGCGCCGCGCGAGGACACAATCCTGATCCAGGGGCTTGCGCAGGGCAAGCAAACAGTCACGTCAATCGACGCGAACACGACGACGGCCGAGTATTCGTACAACGATCGCGGCCGCGGTGACCACATTGCGGAGACCTGGAAGGTCGACGCGGCCGGTGTGCTAACCGAGTACAGCGGCTCCGGCAATGATTACATGAAGGCTCCGGTCGAGGAGAGTTTCTCGATCGTCGACCGCACCGCGAAGTGGAAGAACCGCACCGAGCAGGGCACGTGGCCGGTGTCCGGCGAGGCGTTCTACATTCCGTTGAACGGGACGCCGGAGATCTTCCCGTTGCTGGCGCGCGCACTGCTCAAGGCGCCCGAGCACAAGCTCGCGTTGCTGCCGGCCGGCGAAGCGCGCATCGAGACGGCCGGCACGGTCGAAGTGACGACGGCGACCGGAAAGAAGAAGGTCACGCTGTACCGCGTGATCGGACTGAGCTTTTCGCCGACGGCGATCTGGCTTGACGAAAAAGGCGAGTCCGTCGGCACGCTGGGGACCCGGTTCAGCGTCGTGTCGCCGGGCTACGAAAAGTCGGTCGAGCAGCTGCTCGACGTGCAGCACGCTGCCGACGATGCGTGGTCGGCGCACGTTGCGAAAGAGCTGACGCACGTGCCGGCCGGCCCGCTCGTGATCCGCAACGCGCGGCTGTTCGATCCGCGCGACCTGTCGGTCACGCCTGGCACGAGCGTGCTGGTCGAGGGCGAGCACGTCGTGCGCATCGCCGCCGACAAGGACCTGAAAGCGCCGTCCAACTCCGAGGTCATTGACGCGCACGGCCGTTTCCTAATGCCGGGCTTGTGGGACAACCATCAGCATTTCTCCGACAACGACGGTGCGCTCGACCTCGCCAACGGCGTGACCAGCGCGCGTGACATGGCGAACGACACCGACGCATTCCTCAAGCGCGTTGAGCGATTCGACAATGGCACGGAACTGGGGCCGCGCGTGTTCAAGGCCGGTATCATCGACGGCACTGGTGAATTCGCCGGGCCGACCCAGATGCGTGTCGACACGGCGGAGCAAGCGATTAAGGACGTCGACTGGTATGCCGATCACGGTTACGGGCAGATCAAGATCTACTCGTCGATCAAGCCGGAGCTCATGCCGCTGATCGCCGACCACGCGCATGCACGCGGCCTGCGTGTCAGCGGCCATGTGCCGGCGTTCATGTCGGCGCACCAGTTCGTCGAAGGCGGCGCTGACGAGATCCAGCACATCAATTTCGTCTTCCTCAACTTCCTGTTCGACACCGTCAAGGAGACGCGCAACCGCGACCGCTTCATCAAGGTAGCCGAGCATGCGCGCGAATTCACGCCGGACAAGCCGCAGGTCAGGGAGTTCATCGCGTTTCTAAAGGCGCACCACACAGTACTCGACCCGACGCTCGGTGTGTTCGAGGGCCTGTTCTCCGGCGATCCGACCGCGGTTGAGCCCGGACTCGCGAAGATGGCGCCGCGGTTTCCGCCGCAGATCCGCCGCGGCTTGCTGAGCGGTGCGCTCGAGTCGCCGCCGGAGCAGAAGGCCGCCTACGCGGAGGCGTTTCCGGCGCAATTGAAGATGGTGAAGGCGCTGCACGATGCCGGCGTCACGATCATTCCCGGCACCGACACCTTCGCCGGCTACATGCTGCACTACGAAATGGAACTGTACGCACGCGCCGGCATCGCGCCAGCCGAGGTGCTGCGCCTGGCGACGCTGCTGTCGGCGCAGGTCGTCGGCGCGAACGACCGCGGCGTCATCGCCGCCGGCAAGCTGGCCGACATGGTGCTGATCGATGGCGATCCGACCCGCGACATCGCCGACATCGAGAAAGTCGACCTGACGATCAAGGGCGGCAGGACTTACGAGCCGGCGAAGATCGAACAAACGCTCGGCATCCTGCCGCGTGGCGCGCATTGAGTAGCCGGACGCGGCTTTTTTTCGCAGGGTCGATCTGTCGCCGACGGTCACGCGTCGGCGTCCGGCAACAACGCTTGTGCCGCCAGCGATGGGGCGGCAGCAATGCCGCACGCTGGAGGTCAAGAACACGCGACGCGCCCGCGAGCACTACGTGCTGATCAGCGCCCAAGGCTATGGCAGTGCCACTGTTTCGACATCCTCGCCCGTGAAAGCCACACTAGACTGCACAACGACACCGTTGTTGATTCTTATCGATGGCTACTCAAAATCGTCCGCAAAAAGCGGTTCAGACTGTACCGCGCCAATGTCCATCGAGCCAGAGCTTGTGCGCGGGTGTCCTTTGCCGCGTTGATCAAATCGCAGATCGTTGATGTTCGTCACGCCTCCTCCGATCGCCGCGCTTCCCGGCGGAATCGCGCGCGTTCGGGTTGGCCCTCCATTCCATTCTAGATCGCCAAGTTGCGGATCACCGACAATTGCAAATGTCTGCGGAAATGGAACGTTTGTCGAGTTCGTGTCGTTGTCAATCAGATTATGCGCGCCACCAATCAATGCTGCAGGATTAGCGCTTTGGTTGGCAAAAAAATTGGAATATAAGGGAGCAAAATTCTCCGCGAAAATCGAGCTGATCACATTGGCCTTTCCGTTATTTTGAAAGAGCGCACCGCCGGAATCATTCGCGCCGTTGCCGGCAACCGTGCAATTCGAAATCACTGCAGCTGGGATTTGTGCTGATGTAAGCATCACTCCGCCCCCGGAGCTGCCAGCGTGATTTTCTGCTATTGTCGAATTGGCGATCAATATTGTGTTGGGAGTAAAGGCAGCGACCCCGCCCCCAGCGGTCTGAGCATAGTTCGATGCTATAGTGGAGTATCGAATATTGGTAGTTCCGCTCGAATAGATCCCCCCTGCGATGCCGGTTTGACCCAAGGCATTGTTTCCAACAATCTCGCTAAATGTTGCCGACACGCCACCTATTGAAAAAATGCCACCACCCTCAGCAAGGCCAGGCGCCTTTGTGTAGTTCCCGGTGACTACGCTTGAATCCAGTGAGACCGTTCCAGCGGCATAGATCCCGCCGCCGTAGGCGCCATTATTATTGCTGATTGCTGAGCACCCCGAGACGAGGGAGTGGCTTAGTACTACGCTTCCATAGGTGGAGATGCAGCCCCCACTGATGGTTGAGCTAGCTTTTGCGAAACCGTCTTTGATGCTCAGATTCGTAAAGCTGATCGTACCGGTATTCCCGCTAATAACCACCGCGCTCGCCTTTCCCCCAGAAATGGTAGCCCCCTGCGCGCCAGAGAACGCCAGATCGTGCTGGTTGACAATTAGCGCTCCGGTTGTGAGCGTAATAGTGCTTTGGGCACAAATCGAAAGGTCGATGGTATCGCCGCTTGCCGCCGAGGCTACGGCGGAGCGCAGTGCGTTTTCCGTGCACGAAGCAACTGGAAAGTTCGCGGACACACCCGAAATCGAGTGCAGTACAGTCGCGACCGCGGCCATGGTAACCGTGCATTTGGGGTGGCTCATATTTCTCAAAGAATCGGGACGTTGACAAGATTCTTGCTGTAACAAACACGTAAACGGTATCCGGCGCCTAAGTGCACCAATTCCGACCGCGCGCCGTCCAAATTGCTTGCGCCTCGCCAACAGTGCGACTAGCGCGCGCGACATGGCGGACGACTCCGACGCGTTCCTCAAGCGCGTCGAGCGCTTCGACAATGGCACGGAACTGGGGCCACGCGCGTGTTGAAGGCCGGCTTCATCGAGGCACCGGTGAACTCGCCGGGTCGACCCAGATGCGCGTCGACACGGCCTAGAAGGCTATCCAGGATGTCGACTGGTACGCCGATCGCGCGCGGGGCGATGTCCTCCAGGCCCGATGCGATCGTGACTGAAGAGCCGCAGAACAGGGCTTCGAAGACGCCGACCGTCGGATCGAGCACGGTGTTGTGCGCGGCGGCATCCGTCGGCCGAAGTGATGCGCATGGCGACGTTGACGTCAGCCCAGCTCGTCGGCGCCGACGGCAACCGCGGCGTGCGTTGCGCTCCCTTTTGCGCTATCGGAATGGTTCAGGAAGGTAAACCAGTGCGGTTTTGTGCATGCCTGACACGCTCGAGTGCTTCGCGCGCTACCTTGGTACGCTTGTCATCAAGACCAAGGAAGCGTTCGCGCAAAGTTGTGGCTTCTTCGAGCAGACGTATGCCCTCGGAGCTGCCGCCAGGTTGATCAGCCAGCATTGTGCCAAGTTCGTATCGTGTAGTCGCTGCGTCCGGATGCTCAGCGTTCGGAATATAACTGGCATATGCGGCCAATGCCGCTCTCAGTTCACTCTCGGCACCGGAAATGTCTCGTGCATCTCTTAGTGCCAGCCCCAAAAGATGATGTGCCATTGCCGTAATCCGATTGTTCTTGCCGATTTGTTTCTGGGCTGCTTCAAGCGCCTCTCGATCAAGTTCCTCAGCTCCAGCGATGTTACCATCGCGTCGTCTTGCTTCACCGAGGCGGTAATACAATTGCGCTCCGGGGCCTGCCGCCCCAGCGAGTCTGCGCTCTCGTTCCAGACCGTCGCTCAATTCCTTCTCAGCTTGTTTCAGCTTACCCTGTTCGAGATGCACGGCGGCGAGATCGTTCATCGCTAGGCGAGTTCCTTCGTGGTCGTCACCAAACTTCTTTCGAAAAATTTCAGCCGCATCCGAGAGAGTTTTTTCAGCTGCATCGAGATCGCCCATATCCGTGAGCAGTAGACCCAGATTTATTTCCGTCCCTCCCGCCTCGGGAAAGTCAGGACCAAACAGTCTGCGTTGCGTTGCGAGTACTTGCTCGAACGACTCTCGCGCCTCGCGGTAATTACCAAGGCGGTAGGCGCACAATGCCACGTCTCGTCGCGTCTCTATCGTTCGTGGATGGTCCGGCCCCAACACTTTCTGTCGGGTCGCGAGTGCCTGTTCATATAGGGCCTTTGCTTCCGTATATTCTGACTTTCTTGAAAGTCCCAGAGCTAGGCCACTCTGCGCCAACGCCACATTTTGATCGTCAGGTCCAGAGTCGCGCGAAATGACTGCCAGTGCTTCACGGAAGTATGGGACTCCGGCGTCGGCTTCGTTGAGGCCCCAATTCGCGTTCCCGGCGGAGAGCAATGCACGAAATAGCAATTGTGTGGGCGCCTCGGCCTTGCCACGCAGCAGTACAAGTTCCGCGTCAGCGTAGCGTTTCGTCGCAGCGAAGTCGCGCTTGCGTGTTGATATGCCTATCTGTGCGTGCAGAATGGGAACTCGGTCGATCGGCTCCGCGGCCGGCACAGAATCAAACGCTTTCGCGGCGTCATCGACAATTGCTTCGGCGGTCTTAATGTCTCCTTTCTCTAGGAGCGTCATTGCTCGATCGGCTTCGGTTTGTGCCAGCAGCAAAGCCTGCCCAGAAGCACGCATCGCACTGGCTGCCGCTTGTTGCAAGCTATCTGCTTGCTCGAATAAGCCGATCTGATAATAGATGCGCCCAAGCGTGGCTTGGATCTCGGCTTTTTCCGTCAAGTCCAACGCTTGATTTCGTTCAATATGATGAGCGCCACGATCGAGTAGCTCATGTGCAGTGATCTCCCTGCCCTTAGCTTCGCTCGGGCTGACAGCAGTGAATAGGCCCAGCAAGAAGTCTTTGACAGCCAGGCTAGCTTGGGCTTGGCGATCCATCTGCCTAGCTTGCAAAAAGAGAGCGAGTGATCCTCCAACAATAACAAGCAAAAATAACACGCCTGCGGCCAATGGAAGCGAATGTCTTGTAACGAAACGTGCAGCTCTATAGAGCGCACTTGTGCGTCGTGCTCGCACAGGACGACGAGCAAGAAATCGCTCGAAATCGTCGATCATCGCATCCATCGTGCGATAGCGATCTTCCGGTTTTTTTGCCATGGCCTTGTGCACGATTGCATCAAGGTCTCGGGTCAGACTACGGCGCGCGCGCGCGGAGGCCAATGCTGAATCCCAAGCGCGGTTTGCCTGGGGTGGGTCAATCGCACTCCTGAGCAAAATGGGATCGTCCTCTACCACAGCACGAAGCCATTCGTAGGTGTTTTCGGGATTTGCGGTGTAGGGTAGATGTCCCGAGAGCACGCGGAAACATAGAACACCGAATTGATAGATATCGGTCGCCACGCTGATCTGACCGCCGCGAATCTGCTCCGGCGAAGCACACTCTAGGGTCATCGGTGCAGCTGCTGTTCCGGTGACCCCAGGACTCGTGGCCTGGTCCAGGAACTTAGCAATGCCAAAATCCAGCACTTTCAGATCTTTCGGAGAACGAACCAAGATATTGGAGGGTTTAATGTCGCGATGGACGATAAGGTGCTGGTGCGCATGCGCCAACGCAGCAGCGACTTTGATAAGTAATTCCACTCGGGCGGCTATGGTTTGAAGGTGCGCGCGACAGAAGTCGACAATAGACATCCCCTCGAAATACTCCATCGTGTAGTAGGGTTCACCATCATCGGTCTGTCCCCAGTCGAACATTGTTGCTATGGCGGGATGGCGCAGTACTGCCAGGGCTTGCCGCTCCTGCTCGAAGCGTTCTCGAATGTGTCGAGTTTGACTACGGTCGTGTATCAATTTGAGCGCTACTTGCTGATGTACGGCGCCATCCGATCGCTCTACGAGATACACGGTGCCCATGCCACCCTCGCCGAGCATGCGTAGAGTCTTGTAAGGCCCGATCTGTTGCTTTTGGGGCCTTGCCTCCGCAGTCTGGCTGGGGACTTCGGCTATAGCGGCCCGGCCAGCGAAGAAATGACTAAGCCGTTCGATTTCTGAACAACGGGCTAAGGTGCGCTCTAGTTTTTCTCGAGTCGCTGCGTCAACGCCGGCGAGAGATGCCAAGAACGCGGGGCGTTCTGGCTCCGGCAAGCAATAAGCAAGCTCGAAGAGCCGATCGAAGTCACTGCCTTCGTCAAGTGGCAATTGTTCCATGGGAATGCCGCAAGTCCCCTAGTCCCACTGATGATACTCCGTTTGATCCGTGCAGCAATCGAATCAATTCACGCTGGGCAGGCGGTTGACAGATGGTTGCTGCTCACTCGATTCCGGAGTGATCAAGGGACCGAATCCACCCGCGCATACCATGGTCGACGAATGCCGCATCTGATCCGGCGGTGATCTTGCGCTCGCCGAACGTTGCGCAATATCACTACCGGATCTGTACCGGCAAGTGCATTGCCGCATCATCCGGCGTTTGTGGAAATACCGCCCAATCAGACTTCCTTATGCAGCGTCATATCAGTATAGGACTCATTGTAGTTGCTTGCTGGTCGTGTATGGCATCCCCTGTCCATGCGAACCCGGTTGCGGTGGGGGCCAATCATGCCTGTGCACTGACGCCATCCAGTGGTGTGCGCTGCATGGGGGACAACTACTTCGGTCAACTTGGCGACGGCACATATATTAATCGCCTAGTACCAGTCGATGTCGTCGGATTGACAAGCGGCGTGCAGGCTGTGGCAGCGGGGTACTCTCACACCTGCGCTTTGCTCCAGAATGGTGAAGTGTGGTGCTGGGGTTTCGTGTCTCTCGTGCCAAAATTGGTCGGCGGTGGCGTAGCGAAGATCGCGGCGAATGGTTATCACACGTGCGCCGTATTGACTACAGGAAATGTCGAATGTTGGGGCTACAACTCGGAAGGTCAACTCGGAAACGGCACAACCTCCGACTACTACCAATCAACACCCACCCCTGTTGCGCTCGCCGGCGGTGACCACGCGACATCTGTAGCAGCTGGTGTGAGTCACACGTGTGCGCGAACGACCAGCGGTAAGGTGCAATGCTGGGGCGCGAACGGCGCAGGTGAACTTGGCCGCGATACCAGTGGAGAAACCGTGCCCTTCTTACCGAAACCCGTTACCCTGGCATCGACCGTCGTCAATGATGGTCTGACGGCTGGAGATGATTTCACTTGTGCAATCACGGGCGCCGGAGTTCAGTGTTGGGGGCGCAATGATGATGGTCAGCTAGGTGTAGGAGATACCATCGATCATCCGTTCCCTACCATTGTTTCTAACCTAAATGGCGTGGGTGTCACTGCACTGGCTGCTGGACATCAGCATACATGTGCAGCAACCTCGAGCGATGTCAGATGCTGGGGCTACAACACATCTGGTGAACTTGGAAACGGTGGCTTTATTAGCTACGACCATCCAGGTTTGGTGTCGTCCAGTCAGGGTTTTGGAAACATTTCCATCGCGGCCGGCTCCTTTTCCACCTGCGCATTGTCGGCGCAGGGAATGTTGCGCTGCTGGGGCCTGAATAGCGAAGGCCAATTCGGCAACGGCACTCGTGGTTATTCGACATGGCTTACGCCATCGATTCCTCTGCTGGGTAACAACGTTTCCGCTTTGACGATAAGTGCCGGCGGAGAACACACCTGTTCAACGACATCAGCAGGCGACCTGCAATGCTGGGGCGATAACACGTATGGCGAAATTGGCGATTATTCGCTCAACATTCTGCGACCGTCACCAAAGAGAGTGGCCAGTGGCACGTTTTCCGCACTCGCGGTTGCGGTGGGGTCGGAACATACCTGCGCAGTGGATGCAGCCGATGGCACAGCCAAGTGTTGGGGGCGTAATTGGGAAGGGCAAGTGGGTGATGGCACCCATACGCATCGATCGGATCCTGTGGCAGTCCTCAAAGAAACTAACAGTCTGCCTCTCAGTGCCATCGCGGTCGGCGCCGGAGCCGATGATAGCTGCGCTATCGATGCGGCTGGAGGAGTCTGGTGTTGGGGAGTTAACGACTATAGTCAATTAGGTATCGGAAAAGGCGGCAGTGAGAGCAAGGCTATATCGGTGGCGTTGGCGGGCAACGGCAAGGCCTCGGGCATTGCCGTCGGCACTTTTCATACCTGCGCTGTTGGCGACACAGTGCAATGTTGGGGCGACAATTCAGAAGGTGAGATCGGCGTGCCGGGTCAGCACGATACACCCGTCGTGGTGCCCCTTGCGGATGGAAACCCGTTGGCACGCGAAGTAGTCGCAGGAAGAAGGCATACGTGTGCGCTTACAGATTCCGGCGCAGTACAGTGTTGGGGTCACAACACCGAAGGTGAACTTGGCCAGGGAGACTATCTGCCGCACGAGGGCCCTACTTCAGTCCCCGGACTGAATGGCGTCAAGGTGATTGCACTGACATCGAGTGCGGCTTCAGATTTCACATGTGCGCTCTCCTCTCAAAAGGAGGTATGGTGCTGGGGGGAATTATCTTACTCCGCGCATGCAACACCAACATTGTTAAAGACAGCGGGAGGTACCAGCATCAAAGCCTTGGCTGTCGCTGCGGGCAGGAATTACATTTGTGTTGTGACTCCCGCCGGCGACCGACAATGCGTGGGCGATAACGCTTATGGGCAACTGGGTAATGGTGAGCATGGTGCGTGGCCGACCGTGGATGCCGGCGTCAATCTTGCCTTGTCGAGCCAGAAGGTACAGTTCACATCCAACCTGACGAAGGCAATGGTGGGTGGGCCCCCATATCACGTAACGGCCATGGCGACCTCGAATCTGCCGGTCAGCTTGACGATCCATTCCGGTGCGGCAACGGTGTGCTCAATCAACAACGGTGACGTCAGCTTCCTTGCTCCAGGCACTTGCATCATCAACGCAGATCAGCCTGGCGATGCCCAATTCGGCCCTGCCCCCCAAGAGACTCAATCGATAGCCGCGGTATTGCCGGCGAGCAAACTTGCTTTTACGGCTCAGCCGGCAGATACCGCAGCGGGCGAGGGCACCAGCGTCGCAATCAGTATCGAGGATTCATTGGGCAATGTCATAGCCAGCGACAATGCAACGCAGGTAACGCTCAGTATCAATCGCTGTGGCGGCGCGATACTGAGAGCGGTGATCGCACAACAGGGTGTCGCTTCGTTTTCTAGCGTGAGACTCAATACGCCGGGCGTTGGTCTGAAACTTCACGCGACATCGAATCCTGCTCTTGCGAGTGCCGATAGTAGTCCTTTCGATGTGGCGGCGAATCCCATCTTCCGCGATGCGTTCGAGGCTTGCGTGCCTTGAAGGCAATTAAGACATTGGACAGTCACAGGGCAGGGCACATGAGCGCTCTCCTCGCGATTGCTTGCACGCATTTTGAAAAAATTGGTTCTAGTACGTCTGCGTAAAAGTCATCTGGAGCCAGCGTATTTTGACGGTTGCGGCGCAAGAACATATGCGTCTTACGTGCGAATCACAGCGCCGTAGCGTTTTGACTGATGGACTGTTCGTACCGAGTTCACGGATTCCCCATATGCCCAGGTCATTGGTCAAAGAGGAGCTACCATCGACATCTAACCAACTGCCTTCCCAACCGCGGCGCCTGCAATTGATCAAATGGCGAGCCGTGCGGGAGATGCTTAACGAATATGCGCGACAGCGCCGCGAGGTAGCAGATGCCGTTGCCAACCGTTGCGCGGCTGCTTCCGCTCCTACGCCGATTTCCCCCCGATTGCAGGCGAGGCAAGCAGCACACCAACACCTATGGCCTGACTTATCTAGCTACGCCAATCGCTTAGACGCCGAACGAAACGTCAATGCGTGGAAGTGCTATAGAAACATTGCATCCACAGTATTGCTTGAGGTGAGTTCAGCGGACGTATGCAATAGATGTAAGGGATTGGGCGTGATTGTCCAGAGGAACAGTATGCGCTGCATTTGTTGCGACGCCACCGGCTTGATGGCAGCGACCGACCATGAACGTGCGGCAGCGATCGGCGTGGCTCCCGTCTCCTACGGAGCGTCATGGCGTAAGGTGTACGAATGGGTCTATGAACGATGTGTGGAGCATTTCTTTACTTACCCTAGTACTGTCCGGTTAATTGGCGAATAGCATCAATTGTTTGGCGCAGAGGTCTTCGCCATCGTGCGAATCGGAGCGTGCCAAGACGCATTCCAGCGTGGCTTGCTCGAATAGCGTGATGCTCAAAATCTGTAGCAACTCGTACAGGCTGGTGTTGCTGCGCAACCGTTTGCGCACGATCGCGATCAGCACGTAAACCGCCACTGCGATCCAGACTTGGGTCTTCACCGCGTTGGGCGAAGTGCCGAAGAACGCCTTGATGCGCAGGTGCTGCTTGATCCATTTGAAGAAGATCTCGATCTGCCAGCGATGGCGATATAACGCGCTGACCGTGGTGGCGGGCAGTGCGAAATGATTGGTCGATAAGCTCGACGCCTGCTTCAACTCGGTACTCCGGCACAACGTGCGCAAGCGCATGCCGGACTTCGCGCACATTCATTCGGAGCTTCAGAAGAAGGGCGTGACGCTGGTGATCCTGTGGGAAGAGTACGTCGCCTCCAACCCGGAGGACGCGCTGTCGTACAGCCAGTTCACCGGGCACCATCGGCGCTACGCCGGCAGCCTGAACCTGAGCATGCGCCAAACGCATGAGCCTGGGCAGAAGGTGTTTGTGGATTTCTCGGGTTTGCGGTCCAAGTACATCGACCGTGAGACAGGCGGGGAAGTCTACGTCGAACTGTTCGTCGGGGTGCTCGGCTATTCGAAGCTGACGTTCGCGACCGGCGTGGCGACGCAGCAGTTGCACGACTGGGTCGATGTGCACAACCGCTAGCCCCCATTGCGCGGGGTCGGCAATCCGGCCCCGCGCATCTGCGTGTCGGAAACCGGCCTGGCCAAAATCCCTACTGTTCACGCACTGCAACGACGATATCCATACGAGTGAAAGCGGCGTGCGCTTTATCGCGGTTGTCCGTTTGTTCTCCTGAGTTGGCCTTAGTACGAGGCGGGAGTTGCCCTCCCCATCGCCGTACATGAGGCCCTCCTTGCATTGCCAGGGAATATTTACTCAATAGTCAGAGATGTATATTTTTATGTCACACCCCAGAGGAATTTGTTTCGCGCTGGTAGCGCTGGCCGCGTTAACAAGTTTGCACGCTAGCGCGACACAGCTCGACATACTTGGCCCGGCAGGCAGTGGCACTTTCGGCGCCTCTGTTGCTAGCCTGCCAAACGGAAACATCGTTGTCGTAGACCCGACCTGGTCGACGGGCCTCGGTGCTGTCTATCTATATAAGCCAGATGGAACGCTGATCAGCAAACTAGCGGGTAACGGCGGGACCGGGGGAGGTGGCATTGTTGTGCTACCCGGCGGCAATTTTCTCGTCCTGAGTCCTGATTGGAAGGGTCCACCCGCATTTAATGGCGAAGGTGCTGTAACTTGGATCGATGGCAATATCGGCCTCAACGGGACGATCTCGTCAGCGAACTCGCTTGTTGGAGGAACTACAAGGGCAATTGGTAAAGGCGGCGTTGTGGTGCTCGCAAATGGCAACTATGTCGTTCTGAGCGGGCAATATGAATTCTCAAACTACGCAGCGACGTGGGGCAGCGGAACGAGCGGGATCAGCGGTGTAGTATCCTCCCAAAACAGCTATCAAAGCGATCAAAGCATCTTCGGCTTGAAGGCTCTAGCGCTGCCAAACGGCAACTACGTGATCCAAGATTCCGGCTGGCAAAATGGTGCAGGAGCTGTAACCTGGGCAAACGGCAACACTGGGACAACAGGAACTGCTTCAGCAGGAATATCGCTCGTTGGAACCAATGCAAACGACGCGATTGGCGCTGTTACTGTGCTTGCAAACGGCAACTATGTGGTGTCGTCCCCCGTTTGGGATTACGGATCCGGCGTCGGCATAAACGCTGGTGCTGTGACTTGGGTAAGTGGCGCCACTGGATTGCCCGTCGGTTCGGTTTCCTCATCAAATTCCCTTGTGGGAGTGGATGACGACGACGAAGTCGGGAATACAGTGGTTCCTTTGCCCAGTGGCAATTACGTAGTTGTGAGCCCGCATTGGAAACAAGGGGTTGATACAGTCGGAGCAGTCACCTGGGTGGAAGGGTCAAGCCCGACGGCAGGCGCGATTTCCGCTCTCAATTCATTGATTGGATCACCGCAGATACCCTATGCCGGCCTTGGCGGCGTCACTGTGTTGGCGAACGGAAACTATGTGGCATTGACAGACTATGTCAATCCATGCGCCGCAACCTGGGCGGACGGCAACACCGGGACTATTGGTGTTATAGACGGAACGAATTCGTTGCTAATGGGTAGTAACTTCAGCGGCAACCATTGCGAAATCGTTGCGCTAGCCAATGGCAATTATGTGGCCGTCGATTACGCTTGGGGTCAAAATCTCGGTGCCGTAACTTTCGCGAAAGGTGATGTCGGGGTTACTGGCACTATGTCTGCTGCGAATTCATTGACCGGGTCTAACAATACCGGGATCTTTGGTGGAGGTGTGGGCGGAGGAGGTGTAATTCCGCTAAGCAATGGTAACTATGTCGTGTGTTCGCCTATTTGGAAGCCAGACTTTGGATCCGCAAAAAGTCTCGGCGCAGTCACCTGGATCGATGGCCAGACAGGATTAGATAAGAACGGTGTCATTGGCATCGTGAGCGCGAGCAACTCGCTAATAGGAACCACCGACAGCGACCAGGTGTGCAGTGGCGGCACCACTGCCCTTGCGAATGGAAACTATGTTGTGAATAGCCCGCATTGGGACAATGGCGCGATCACAGATGCTGGTGCCGTGACGTGGCTCGATGGTTCAAAAGGGGTGGCAGATGCGGTGTCAAGTGCCAACTCGCTAGTGGGCGCCAGCGCAGGTGAAGGTGTTGGCTCTAAACCCATCACGAAGCTCAGCAATGGGAACTACGTCATTTCAAACGACCTTTGGGATAACGGTGCCGTGTCGAATGTAGGCGCCGTAACGTGGGGCAGTGGCGCAAGCGGCACTTTCGGCATTGTTGCATCGCAAAACTCCCTGGTTGGCGCTGCTATCAACGATCAAGTCGGAAGCAATGTCATTGCGTTACCCTATGGCCACTTTCTAGTTAAATCACCATTCTGGCAAGGCGTTGGCGCAATCACTTTGCTTCCTGGTAGCTTAGCTTCAGTCGGGGGTATTCCTACCGCAGCTAGCGTGATAGGTAGCGCCACAGGCAAAGGCAATACAATGACCTCGGCTTACGATGCCAAGAACGAGCGCCTTGTCGTCGGACGCCCTGCAAACAACATTGTAAGTATCCTAACCAGTGCGGACGAGATATTCATCGATGGTTTTGACGGTTAGCGTGTAGCGCGTCCCCATTCGCGCTACGACGTCTGCGCTGGGGCACCGACGGTACTCGAAGGTCAAGTGTTGCTCGTTCGCAGATTAGCGAACGCATCAATCAATGTCCGCGTGGACGTTCGCCGTCCAGTACGGACTGTTGCGCAGCCACCGTAGAGCCTAGGTTGAGGCAACACCAGAACGGAAAACTCTGCCTTGGTCAAAGTCGACCGGAATGAGTGGTCAACTCGACCGGAATACGCAATGTGGCCTTGGAATTCGAGGCTTGGCGCTCTGTGCGCGTGTGGATGCGTCTCTAAGGCAGCTGAAACCCACGGTCGCGATATCTCAGCACGTGCCAGTAGGGCTAAGGTATATGCATTTGCCGAATGTCAATAGGCAAGCCGAGGTAGCCTATCAGGAGGGAATTTCGGGAGTCTGTGCGACGATCTGTTCAAACGAACCCACTCCGTCTATTGGAAATCTATACAAGTTTCCTCGGAAGCAGGCCTTAGAAGATGTATTTTGAGGACTACGCTGCGGCGATGCCGCGCCGGTAGTTTTCGCACCAGTTGAGTTGGGCATTCGTCGAAACTTCATTGGAAGCCTTTCGCCAAATGGATCGCTTGGCGGCGTCGAAAGACCTCTGCAGCCTTGATTCTAAAGTTAGCAGAAGGGATTCGCGAAACATGTGCGCCTCGTGGGGTAAGAGGTTGTACTTGTAATACCACGAAGTAAGCCGTTCCACGGCGCCCTGCAGCTGGTCTTGTTCGTGAGCGACCATCAGGGCTGCTTCGATATCCGCTATCGCATCTCGTACACAGTGTTCGAGGCTCCTGGGCAGTTGCGCTTGGATACCGGGCGCAAGGATCCCCAACCTTTCGGTCAGGGCTGCCGCAAAGGCCTTGGCGTCGGCATTTGCCTCCCAAAATGTCAATCTCAGAAGGGCTACCTCAGCACTACTCAGATTAAAGCGCATCTTCACCACTCGTCTAGTAGAGAGTCACTGGCGAACGACTGTGGGGCCTTTCGTCATACACAATAGTGCACGATTGCACCCGCTTGGTCTGGAACCCGCTGCGCATCGTGAACACTACGTCGATGCTCTGTTCTTTGGGATCTCCTGACCCCGCGCCAAGCTCGATATTCGACCGGATTCGAATTTGGTCATCAAAGTCTCCAGACTTCTCGTGCACTCGCAGTATTTCGCGCCAGCCGCAATGGCTGCTGAAAATCGTGTGCTCGGTGTCAAAGAACTCATCTACATCCAGTGCATACGCAAGTTCCGGCCGACCTCGCGGGATCAAAATAATATTGGCCGAAGGTGAAAACATGACACGTACAAGCTTGATTTCAAGCTTCTTTGGCTTGCTGTCGAAAACCACGCCCAAGACGAAAGACACCGTTTCATCGAGAGCATTGAGATTCGAAACCGTCCGTCTCATGCCCGCGGCATCCGATGCACTCTCAGGCGCTTTGCGTTCGATTACATAGTGATGCGTCATTTTGCATTTGCCCCGTTATTTCAATCCAAACCTATTGTTATAAACGCCACGCGCGGCAAGAGTGCACGCATCGGGCGCTGCGCAAACGATCAGTCGCGTTGTGCGCTACCAAACGTCCTTCTTGACGTATTGCGATATGAACTCGCAAGTCTGACACGTGCAATTGGCGGGCGATCTTCGTTTATCCGAGTTGGAACCAACAACCGACGTGAGTTTGCTCAGATTTGCGACGCGTGGCGATATCATCACCTCAGGGCCAAACATGCGCTTACTTTACGGAATTATTCTTGCGTCAGCGATGCTTCAGCCCAAGGCCGCCGCCGTAAAGCCGCATACTTATTGGCGCCAAAAGACTGACCTTGCTGAGGACATGCTGCTCTTGCCGGGAGGTAGCGAATATCAGGCGCAGATCGGAGCTATGCACAAAAAAATATGGCCGACCGTCGCCAAGAAGTGCGCTCGCCAGATCCGAGATGAGGGGATCGCAGTAGTTGACGCGGTAATGGAGATCGGTGCAGATGGCCACGTCATGGATTTCATTCCGCGCCCTCAAGGCGAAAGCGATCGCTGTGTCAAGGCTCAAATGATTGGCAAGGCCTATCTATCCCCTCCATACGCACCGTTCTACTCAAGGATCTACATGCGGGTGCGTGGCGTGGCTTCCTGATTGCTTGCAGCCGCTTGCGATTCTTGCCGCATCAATTACGGCACACAGCTTTCAGATTCGGCAGAGCATTTCCCTTGTCATCGCTTGTCCATCTGCAGGGGGCGGGACTGCAGCGCCGCTCAGGAAAAGCCTTTCCCTGGTCGCTTCTTCGTACGAACTACGAGAATTTGTAGAACGACAGGAATTTCGGAGTGATGTCCTTGATGGTGAGGTTGGGTCTGCCGAAGAAGGCGAGCAAGCCTGTGATGATGCGCTACTTTCTCTTTGCGTGAAGAGTGTTCGTGGCGCGGTACTGCCGGGCCACCCGCACTCTTCCTTCCGTTGAACTGCCGCAAGAGTGTAGAAATCCAGCTTCGCCTCGTGGCGCTACGCAGCGCAACCGGACATGTGCTGAATCGCATCTTCAGCTAGCGGCTTGCGCAGTACGGTGCGAAATATCTCCTCGCGGCGTTTGTTACAACACCCAAGCTAAGAACTGTATCGCGGACATGCGCGTACTTTTCCTTGCCCTACTCGTAATGCTGACATCTTCCCATGCATCAGCCATTGAGCGATTCTGCGTTGGCAACGATGCCGAGCTGGCAACGGCCCTAGTCCAAGCTTCGCAACTGGCACAGATCGTTGGGATGGACTCGGAGATACGCATCCGACAGCGCGTGCAAGCGTATGCAATAGACAATCCACCGTACGCCGTGTACGACGCCGTTTCGTACAGAGGTCTTTCGCTTCTGGGCGGCTACAGCGCCGATCTGGACGATGCCTGCACCGATGGGAATCGGTTGATTAATCCTGTCAATACTCGGATCACTTTCACAACCAACAATGATCTTACCTTCAGTGCTTCCGAAGACCTCAAGGTTGAGGGGCTCACAGTAAATAACAATCACCTTATCAAATTTGTGAGTGGCGGGACCGCGCTAGTTTTGGAAAAGAATATTTTTCGCCAAGCCCTGTACATACTCGACAATCCGGCTTGGGGCAATGACCTCAACGTCGTACTATCGAATAACCAGGTCACGGTAGTTGGGTCAATAGCTGGATGTACAGTAGAAATTGACTCATTTGCATATAAGTCCCAAACGGTAGTTGCCACAAATAACACAATTGCAAATAACAATGGCAGCGGTGCGGTATGCCTTTCCGGCGACAGTAATCTTACTGCTTCGTTTTACAATAATATTATTTATGGAAATGCGGGCTGCGGCATCTGCGACCTTCAATTCAATACCCCGACTCCTGTTACAACCTACAACAACATTCTGCAGAGCAATAACCAGATAGTCAGTCACCCTCTCGACGTGGGGACGCTGACTTCGTCTGATCCGCAGTTCGTCCAATTTGCGGGGGCCAACGACTTCCACCTGAAACCGACGTCGCCCGCAGTAAACTCCGGAACGCTGCTTGGGCCGCCGTTGCCGTACTATGACATTGAAGGGAATTTGCGTCAGGTCGGATCGACGGTGGATCGCGGGGCGTATGAATCTCCCAACGATAATGTCAGTCAGTACGTGATCGTCAATTCGACGAGCGATGCGAACAACCTGCCACAGGGTCAATTGTCCTTGCGCCAGGCAATCCTCAATGCCAATTCCAATCCGGATGAGACGGTAATCCGGTTCGCGCTGCCTTGCCCAAGCACGATTGTGCTGTCCTCGCCACTGCCCGACATTACGGCGAGCCTAGACATCAATGGTTACTTGCTTTCCAACGGGGCTTATCCGAACGATGCGCTGGTTGGGTTCAATGCGAAGATCTGTGTAAATGTCGCAAGCACAACGAACATGACCTCCGCGTTTCACGTACCCAGTCCTGGTGCGGGTGTCGAGCTGGCAGTATTGGGAATGAAGTTGGCTGGATTTCAGAAGGCCATCTTTTTGGAAGGCGGTTCAAATCACCGCATTAGCGGTAATGATTTCACATCCGATCTGTTGCCCATCAATGATGTCGATGTCGCCATCGGCGGGAAGGCTACTGGCGTGCATATCGGCGATACCGACCCATCGGCGCGCAATTTGCTGGGCGGCGCGAACGACTACGCTATCGATCTGGGCAGCGATTTCAACTTCGTCGTCGGCAACTTGATCGGACCCGGCCGCAGCGGATCGCACGACTCCAATACAGTCAATGGCACTGGCATCCGTATCCATGGCAGCAACAATCTGGTGGACAGCAACATCGTGTCCGGCAACACCGGGGTTGGCATCCTGCTGTCGGGGACAAGTCAGTACAATACAATCCGAAAGAATGTGATAGGGGTTATTGATGGCGGCTGCGGCACCGATGCAGGGTGTTCGCCCGCATTGGGCAACGGCATCGCGGGTATCGAGGTCGATCCGCAGGTAGGCAATAACTATCTGGTATACAACACCATTGGGTACAACCCGGTCGGTGTGTGCGTCTATGGTAAATCGACCATGATCAACGCCAACAGTATCCACGACAATACCAGCCTTGGAATCGACTTGGTCAATCCAGTGTTTGGGGCCACCTGCAACGGCATCGTGAATGACAACAACGTGGACGCATCAGAGCCCACCGACTCTGCCAACAAAGGACAGAATTATCCCGTTCTGTTTGCCGTGGATGCGGCCTGGAAGAAGGTCGGTGGCGTGCCAACGCCGGATTCGACCAATGGCTATGTCAAGGGGCAGCTAGCTTCACACAATGGAACTTTCTACATTAATTTGTATGCCAGTGGGTCCTGCAACGCGTCGGGTCATGGCGAAGGGGAGGAACCGGTAGGAAACGGTACGGTGTCTATCAGCGGTGCATCCGCTGGGGCCAACGGCTCCGTGACCTTCGTCATTCCCATCCGCAGCTCAACGCCGGCACTTACTGATCGCTATATCACTGCGCTTGCGCGAGACACCGCGGGAAACACCAGTGAATTCAGCCAATGTTCCCAGTTTGTCAGCGATCGAATTTTCTTCGATAGCCTGGAGGGTAAACCGGCTTCTCCTTAACCCGCTGGCGGGCATTCGATTAACCTATCAAGTCGGTTGCATTGGCTGGCTACGCACGTTTGTCAACCCCTGATGCCACCATTACTGACGATGAGAACGAAGAGCTTCTGTTTCCTGGGGTGGGCCGCGATAGCAGATGTCGGAATGCCCTGGGTTCAGTGATTTCGATTTGAGCGATTTGCGTTTCCACACTACGGTCGATGCTGCGAGATTGGGCGACCCCGACACTGTGTCGTCTATTCAGACTTCGACACCTATCAACAGGATGCGATTGACTGCGTTCACAAGGGTCTTGAACGCTTGGTCCCTGATGGCGACCAGCTGACCGTGTGTGGAGCGACTCGTCTTGAGCCTGGGGAGCGACGGGAGACTACTCAGAGAAACTGAATAGCAGGCTCAAAGGAGATGTCGAAGCGAGCAAACGGGCAGGTCAGGACCGGGTTCCCCCTGAGCATTTGGCCGAAGCGGATGCCGGGCGCGAAATGAATTCAATGAACATTTTGCAAACTCGCCCAAGCGCGGCCTGAGGTCTGTACGGACCTGCCGATCACGCGGCACGGTCTGTCTCGGTTCGCCCCTCAGCTAGGTCTTGCTTCATTGTGCATAGAGGCGCTGATGATCGTTTCTATGACACTGGCGGGGCGAAACCGACTGATGTGGTCG
>Ga0163163_10000581_pt1 | contig 32150 bp, 31 predicted proteins | sample S65metaG_FD_119766 | JGI IMG/M metagenome (GOLD analysis project Ga0163163, IMG submission 119766) | Switchgrass rhizosphere microbial communities from Kellogg Biological Station, Michigan, USA - S6-5 metaG | ecosystem: Host-associated > Plants > Roots > Rhizosphere > Soil | place: USA... | reverse complement strand
TGCGGGTATCCAGTTCATCGCGGATGAAATTGCAGGCCAAGTCGTTTGAGAGATGCCCGTTGCGCCCCATGATGCGCTGCTTCAGCGCCCACGGATAAGGGCCCACCTTCAGCATCTCGACGTCGTGATTGGATTCGAGCAGCAGGGCGTCGGAGTCACGCAGGTGGAAGCGGATCGAATCCGGCATATAGCCGAGATCGGTGGCGATGGAAATCTTGACGCCTTCGGCGTGAAACGAGAAGCCCACCGGATCGGCCGCGTCGTGGGGGATGGTGAAGCTGGTGACGTCGATATCGCCCACTTGAAACGAGGAGCCAGCAGCGAATAGTTCGAGCTTAGGCGTATAGTCTTCGGCCCACTGCGTGTCCTTGCCGAAAATCGCTGGCGCCGTCAGCCGCGACATATAAATCGGGATGTCGAGCTTGCGGGCGATCACCTGCAGGCCCGCGATGTGGTCGCTGTGCTCGTGCGTAATCAGGATGGCGGTCAGGGTGTCGGAGGCGACGCCGATGGCAGCCAGGCGCTCGAAGGTTTCCTTGCGCGAGAGACCCGCATCCACCAGCAGGCGCGTATGCTCGGTGGCAACCAAAGCGCAGTTGCCGGAACTGGACGACGCAAGTACCGCGAGCTTAAAGATGACGGGGCCTCCTCCTCATTAGAAGCGGAAACGGTATAGCGGCGCAAGCGCGGATTCTCCCCATTGGCTCGCGGCGTGGTTGGGCTCGATGGTTGGGCTGGTGTTGTGCGGCAATTTTGGACTAGTACTTGCAATCCAAAAGTCATGGCTAAGCAACTCTCCGTAGAGCGTCATTGGTGTTCCGAACTAGTGTCCGTCGTCAACGTTACCCGCCGAGGGGTGGCGGAATCCGTTACCGGCAACCTGGAGGAGATTGGCGAGCGCAGCGCCCTGGTGCTTGCAGAGTGTCCGCTTCCTGTTGGAAGCAGACTCCATATCGCTTGCAGAGAACATGTTCTGCGAGGCGTCACCAAGTCCTGCGAGTTTGATCGCGAGCTGGGATACTTCGTCGAAATAGAGCTCGCACCGGCCTCGCGATGGTCGCGCCGCTGGTTCGCGCCGCGGCATTTACTCTTGAGACGTGAGTTTCAACTAAGGCTCTCAGCTTAGAACGCCTCTAAGGTTCCTGAGAAAGTTGTTCGCGCAGGTTTCTGCACGAACGGTATTTTTTGCGCCTGCCGTATCGGCGCTTTCGCATCCGCTGACACTGGTATCACCCTGCACGAGTACTAGCGGAAATATCGCTTTCTAAGGCGATTTCCCTCTTGGGACGCGAGCCTAGCCCTGTTAATCTGGCTGCTAGTCGTCCATTTTAGTCGGAGGAATATGAAAACCAGATTTGTAGCCTTCGCTGCCACTTTGTTGCTTGGCAGCGTCATGATCCCGAACGCGGCGCTCGCGCAAAACGAACTCAATAGAGGACCGAGCTCGGACACTCATCCCGATGGGCGCGGCGATCGGAACCGCGAAACGCCACCACGCAATCCGAAAGGCGAAAGCGGTGGGGCGGTCGTGACCGGGAACGGAATTAGTTACCACAATGGTCCGGTCATGCACGGCACCGTCAACGTCTACTACATCTGGTACGGGGATTGGACGAAGGATCCCGCGGCCAACGCCATCTTGACGGACTGGGCGCAATATATTGGTGACTCGCCCTATGAAAAGATCAATACCACCTACGGCGACACAACCGGGAACGTGTCGGGCTCTATACATTATGCCGGAAGCGCCACCATGTCTTCGAACACTTTCGGAACTGCGCTGAGCGATTCCAGCATCGCCAGCATCGTTTCGAGTTCTGGGCTGACTTTGGAAACTAACGGAGTCTACTTCGTGCTGACCGCACCGGGCATCAACGAAACCTCGGGATTCCTGACCAAATATTGCGGCTGGCATACTTGGGGCACCTTCGGCGGCAAGAACATCAAGTACGCGTTCGTGGGCAACGCACAGGGCTCAAGTCTCTACAGCTGCGCTGGGCAAACCGCTAGCAGCCCCAACGGAGACCCTGCGGCGGATGCGATGGTGTCGGTGATGGCGCACGAGTTGGAAGAGGCGGTCAGCGATCCCAATCTGAATGCCTGGTACGATTCAACAGGCGCGGAAAATGCCGACAAGTGTGCCTGGACCTTCGGCGCCACTCATTCAGCCAGTGGCGGCGGCCAAGCGAATATGCGGCTCGGCAATCGCGATTACCTGATCCAGCAGAATTGGGTGAATGCGGGCGGCGGGTATTGCGCGCTGTCGTATGAGACTAGCACAACTCCGGATTTCAGTTTGTCGGTGTCACCGACTCCGCAAACGGTGGCTTCAACGGGGGGCAGCGCGATTTACAACATGCTAGTGACCCCGTCGAATGGGTTCAACAGTGACGTTAACTTTTCTCAAACTGGTTTGCCCTCGTCTTGGGTCACCTTCTCCGGAACGATGCTAACCGTAGCGGTGCCATCGGGAGCCGCTGCGGCAAACTATCCCTTCACCGTCACCGGAACCAGCGGTTCGCTGACGCACACGGCATCAGCGAGTCTGGTGGTGAGCGCGCCACCGCAACCCACGTTCACCATCAGCATCTCTCCCAGCTCCCAGACAGTAAGCCGAAACAGCAGTGCCAACTATGCGGTGACGATAACGCCGCAGAATGGATTCGTTGGAGCTGTCACGCTAAGCGCCGGTGGAACCAAGACCGGGCTGAAGGTCACGGTGAGTGACCCGATCAATGGGACTGCGACGCTCACGGCCGTAACTTCGCCCAGCGCTAAAAAAGGCAACAACACTCTTACGGTTACCGGAACTAGCGGCAGTATCACCAAATCCGCTACCGCATCGCTCCGCATCAACTAATCCGACACTGCCCGGCATTTGGGCGGCGTTCATCCGGGCTCGTCTCCGCTTATTTCCCAGGGGAGCCGCCCTTTTTCTTGGCCCGGATGGCCTGCTCGGGTGCGGGCATTGATCGTTCGCCGCTGCGGCCGCCTGCGCCAACGCAGGTGGCTTTAGGCGCAGCAGCCAGACTTCGCTACAATAACGTCGATATGAAATTCGCCGTGATTGCCGACTACGATGCCGCCGACCCGCAACTTCCCGTCATCCGCCCCGTGCACCGGGAGTATCTGACGAAACTGCGCGATGCCGGGAAATTGGCCTTTTCCGGCCCATTCACCGATCACGGGGGCGCGCTGATCATGTTGGAGGCGGACAGTAAAGAAGAAGCCGCCGCGATCGTCGACGCCGATCCTTTCGTCAAGGCCGGCGTGTTCAAGTCGTGGGTAATTCGGCCATGGAATCCGGTGTTCGCGAATAAAGCCCTGTTGCCCGACTAACCTAATCGTGTCGGTGCGGATGGGTGTGCGGGTGCGAGTGCGTTAATCCCGAAGCGTGGCGGTGGCGATGGGCGTGAATCATATTGGTGCGCGCGAGCAGCGCTTGATCGCGCAGCAGCGCCGCTGGCTCGCCCTCTGCCGCCACTTTTCCCTGGTAGAGAAGAATGCAGTGGTCGGCGATGTCCTCGACCAATCCGAGATCGTGGGTGGCCGTGATCACGGTGCGTGCGCTGTCGCCCCAGGCGATCAGCATGTCGATGATCTGGCTCTCGCTGCGGGGATCGAGTCCCGCGGTCGGCTCATCGAGCAGCAGGACCTCTGGGTCCAGCACGAGCACCGACGCCAGTGCGACGCGCTTCTTTTCGCCGCCCGATAAGCGGTGCGGGGGGCGGGCTCGCAGGTGGCCGATCTCCATCTGGTCGAGCATGGCGGAGACCCGCTCGACGATCTGTTCCTTGGGCCAGCGCAGTTGCAAAGGCGCGAACGCGACCTCATCGAACACTGTGGGATTAAAGAGCTGGACCTCGGGATTCTGGAATACCAGGCCCACGCGGCGGCGGAAATCGAAGGCGAACGAGTCCTGAGTAAACGCGTCAGCATTGAGTGCGCGGCCATGAAAGGCGACAGTGCCGGAGTCCGCGAAGTACAAGCCACCGAGCAGGCGCAGCAGCGTGGATTTGCCGGAGCCGTTCGCACCGAGCAGCGCCACGCGCTTGCCGGCTGTGATCGCCAGCGTGACGTCCGCAAGCGCTGCCACTGCGTCGTAACGGTAGGTGACGCCGTTCAGATCGAAGACGTTCCCTTCGACTTTCCCTTCAAAGTCCGGCGCCGTCATGCGCTCAGCGCCCCCACCACAGCGCGGCTGCGGCGAGACATATGAATCCGGCGAGCCAGCACCAATCCGCGGCGCGCGCGCGGAAGTCCGGCAGCACGTGGACTTCGCCCCGGAAGCCGCGCGACTGCATGGCCAGGTGCACGTCACTGCTGAGGTGGACGCTCTTACTTAAGAGCACGCCGACGGCGGATGCGGCCAAGCGTCGGCTCTCGGCCGCGCTCAGCGAGCCCACCGTGCGGCTTCGGCGCGACTCGAACATGTCGAGCGCGGTGCGCAGGATTTCGAATACGTAACGGTAGGTCATGCCCAGGATCGCCACCAGCACCGTGGGACACTTCAAGACTCGCAGAGATTTCAGCACCCAGGGCCACGGCGTGGTCAAAACCAGCAGCGCGGATAAAGTTGCGGCTGCCTCCGCGCGGGACAACAAGTAGGCTGCGCTGCGCACGCCTTGCGGGGCGAATACTATCGCGGGCAGCGCAATGGCGCCGGTGAAGATCAGCACCGGAGTCCAGACCCAGCTTACGAGCTTGCCAATGCCGATGCGGGAAGAGAGCGCGAGCGCCAGCGCGAACGCGAACAGCGCACCGATGACCACCAGGTGACGCGATGCGGCCACTACGATTACCAGCAGGATCAGGCCCACCACCTTCACTCGCGGATCGACACGCTGCAGCAGGCCTCCCGATTCCGCGGTGTGTTCAGCAGCGGCCGCGTATTCCGATGCGCGCAGCAGACTCGCGAGAGTCGCTTCGATGAAGCTGCGGCTGCGGCGCCGCAAGAGCGCTCCGGCTAGAAGAGCAATGACGATGATGAGCGCCATTCCGATCAGCGCCGAGAGCATATAGCCCAGCGCAGCGTTCGTGAAGAACGGCGGAGCGTAGCGTGAAAACGGAGCGGTCCACAGCGGCGCCAAACGTTGGAGGCCGGCCGGTGGCTGCGATGGCGGCGCTTGCCCCGCCGATGCATTCGCGATCTGCTGTCTGGTTTCCGGATTCAGGAAATCGCTTACCGACCACTCGCCCCACGCCGAACCGGCGGCGAGGATGCCCAGCGGGGTGAGGATCGCGAGCATGACCATAGCGATCCACAAGGGTTTGGTCGCGGCCCACCCGCTTTCCTCGTGCTGCTGCGCGCCGGGCCCCGTTGCTCGCAACAAATTCGGCTCCATGCGCTGCAGATAGGCGATCACGCCGCCGGAGACCAGCATTTCCGCCAGTCCCGCCACCGTGAGATGGCCCGCCATCATTGCCGGGATTGCGATCTGCAATGGATATGGAGCATACAGCGCCGCGCCGCTAGCATCGCGATAGAGCAGGGGCTGGATCCCCAGTTCGAGGGCGGCAGCCAGTGCACTGAGATTGATCGCTGCGTATCCGGCGATAGCGCCGGCCATAACGCGACGCGGCGATTCGATGGGCGCACGGCCCGCGACCAGGCGATAGATCCCATACGCCGAGAGCGAGCCGAGGATCGCCATGTTGAAACAGTTGGCCCCGATTGCTGTGATGCCGCCGTCGCCGAACAGCAGCGCTTGAATGATCAGCGCGATGGAAATCGCGAGGATGGAGGCCCACGGCCCCAGCACAATCGCCGCGATGCTCACTCCCACCGCGTGTCCGGTGGTGCCGCCCGGCAGCGGAAGGTTGAACATCATGATGATGAATGAAAATGCGGCGAACACCGACAGCAACGGCACCATGTGGGTGTTGAGTCTGCGCCGCATGCGCCGCAGCGATACCCACCAGAATGGCGCGGAACTGGTGTAGAGTGTCGCGCAAGTGGCTGGGCTGAGATAACCGTCGGGAATATGCATGGGGCGCTTGATACTTTAGAATACGCGCTGCATGCACCTATCTTGCAACTACGACAGCAAATACAAGAGCGGGCCCGGCCATGCCGAAAATGCTTAGTCTGGGAATGCTGCCGGGCCGGCTCCGCTACTTCTTAAGTTCAATCACGATCACTTCGACGGGCGTGCTGCCGACGTTTTCGGGCAAGTGTTTTCCGGCCTCAGTCCAAGCCGCCTCGTGTGCCTTGCTGGTCATATCCTGCGCCTTGCCGTCCGCGAGGGTCATCTTCATGTGATAAGCGGTCAGGGATACAGCCACCGAGGCTGGATGTTCGTGCATCACCGATTTTTCACCGGGCCCGTACTTGGCCCGCAGGACGCGCACCTCGTCATTTTCGAGGACCACCTGGTAATGTTTGGGATCCACTTTCACGGGGTCCAGGGTTGTCTTTGCTACCGCTGCGCCCGGCTTCTTCAACTCCACCATGATGGTCTCCGACGGCGTGTCGGAAAGGTTCTCGGAGGCGTGCGTCATCGCCTTGGAATAAGCCACGTCGTTGGCTTTGGTGTGTTCATCGCTGCTCTTGCCATCGGGGAACGTGTATTTGGAATGGTCAGTCGTAAACCCCACCGCAACGTAGGCGGGATGCGAGTGCATGGGAAGCTTGCTATGCCCTGGCTCGTTGAAGTGAAGCACCCGGACACGATCGTTTTCAAAGACAACTTTTACTTGCTGAGGCGCTAACTTGGCAATGTCCTGGGCGAAAGCGGCCACTGCAACGAGGGCCAACGCCGTTGAGAATATACCACGCATAGTCTGTTATCTCCTTGACCTGGAACCCGTTACATTTTTTCCAGAGTTGGCCCAAGTGTACACCATTCGCATGCCGCCGGGCTGCAAATGACGGGTCCATTGCAGCGAAAAACCCGCCAACCGGGGCGTTCGCGAAAAAGTCTAGTCGAGTTGGCGGCGACGCCCTGTTTATAAGGCTGCCAGGAACTGGTTACTGAGTGCTTCAATCACATGCACCCCGCCTCGCAGCGCGCATCAATGCTCTCCGGTTTCCTGCCCGCCTTCCCTGTCCATCAGACGACCGTAACCAATCTGTAGCGGAATCTTAATCGTCTAGATGTGCTCTCTTGCTATTTATGGGAGGCTGTCAACAACAGCCGAGGAGGAAAATTGAAAGTGATCGAAGAAAGATTTAGCATTCAGAGGCGATTTTTGCCGCTGCTCATTGCCGGGCTTATGGCGAGCAGCGCAATCGTCCTGGCCGAAGGAGCCTCCGGCTCCGGAACTGTCTCGATCATCAATTCAGCCCCGATCCTTCAGAATTTTGACACTCTGAGTAACAGCACGACTCCGTCGAATGTGCTTCCGACCGGCTGGTATCTTACCGAGATCGGCACGGGCGGCGCTGCGGATGGCTCTTATGTGGTCGGCACCGGGTCGAGCAACGCCGGCGGCGCCTACAGCTTCGGCGCTACCAGCAGTACGGATCGCGCACTAGGGAGCGTGGGCAGTGGCACCGTTACGCCCGTCTATTTTGGAGCGAAATTTACGAACAACAGCACCGGGCCCGTTACTGCTCTGGCGATTGAGTTCAACGGCGAGATGTGGCGCCGCGGCCCTGCAACAGCAGCCGACGGTCTGACCTTTGCGTACAGTACCTCCGCCGGCAGCCTCAAAGACGGAACGTACACAAATCTCGCGGGGCTCAACTTCGCCTCTCTGGGCAACGCCTGCTCGGCGGTGGCCGGGGCCACAGACGGCAATTCCAGCGCTTGCCGGACACACATAAGTCGCTGTGATCACCGGTTTGTCGATCAATCCCGGCGGTTCCATCTTCATCCGCTGGACCGATACTGATACAACCGGTTCCGACGACGGCGTGGCGATCGACGATGTCAGTGTCACGGCCACCATCAGTTCCGATCCCACTCCGCCTGGCGTGACGGGATCGATCGCGCCCAATCCAGCTGCTCCTGGCCTGCCCATCACGCTTAGCGGAACCATACAGCCTGGATTCAATCCGCTCTCGCAGAGCTACACCATTACCTGCAACCTCAGCAGAATCGGCGGCGCGGCGTATCAGGCTTTGCCGGTGAGCAACATGACCTTCAGCTATGTGCGACCGTTGGAGCGGGCACTGCGTTGGGGGCCTATTCGCTGCCGTGTTCGATCGCGGATGACCAAAGCCGTTCGACAGACTTTAGCCTCCGCCTCACAGTCCTATTGCCGCTGAATCCCTCGTGCGGCGCTCCGGCTACGCCGATCAGCTCCATTCAAGGCAGCGGACTCGCCAGCCCCCTCGTCGGCCAAACGGTCGACGTCGAGGCTGTCGTCACTGATGACCTACAGGCCCCCGGTCTGCTGTCGGGCTTTTATATCCAGGACCCCATCGGTGACGGAAACGCCGCCACTTCCGATGGTATTTTTGTCTTCAGCTCGATCCCGGTCAGCTCTGGCGATCGCGTTCGCGTGCGCGGGAATGCCGCCGAGTTTGTCAGCTCAGGGTCCAGCCTGACTGAACTCAGCTCAGTGGCCACCGTGCAAGTTTGCAGCTCGGGGAATGCCCTTCCGCCGCCCGTGGATGTCTCCCTGCCTGTCGCCAACGTGACCGATTGGGAACGCTACGAAGGCATGCTGGTGCGGATCAATCAGCAACTGGTGGTCACGGGAAACTTCAACTTGGGCCAGTTCGGGCAAATCGATTTGGCTCCCAGCCTGTTGTATCAACCCACGCAAACACCGGGTGACAACGCCAGTTGGGCCGCGGCCACCGACCTCATCAAGCGCAGCATTTTAGCGCTCGACGACTCCAGTTCGTCGTCTGGCGTAAACCTTAACGGTGGCGGGCTTGCTCCTTATCCAGCACCGGGACTGAGCAACGCGAATACGTTGCGCGCGGGAGCGCTGGTAAATCCAAACCGGCAACAATCCACCCATTCCGCTGGTCGGCATTCTGGACGACCGTTTTGGATCCTACCGCATCCAACCGACTGCGCCAGTCACTTTTTCGAATGCGTCCAATCCCCGACCCGATACGGCGGCAGTCGCTGCCTCAGTGGGTGGGCGCTTCAAGATTGTCAGCGCCAACGTGCTGAATTTTTTCACCACCTTGGGAAGCCGCGGCGCGGCAACCCCAACCGAGCTGGATAATCAGCGGACCAAAATTATTGCTGAGTTGAGCAAAGCCGAGGGCGATGTCATCGGCTTGAGCGAGCTGCAAAATTTTGCGAACGGCCAGACCAACGGCGGCGCTTATACTAATTCGGCCATTGCGGATCTTACCTCGGCGTTGACGGCCGCCACGGGCAACAACTACCAGTTCATCGATAGCATCGCTGCCGGCAACCTGGCTGCCGGAAACGTCATTGCCGATAACGGGACCGACGCTATCCGCAGCGGCTTTATCTACAATGCGGGCACCGTAGTCCCGATCGGGCCGGCGGCGCTCTATTATCAAAATGATCAGAACCGGCCTTCGCTGGCACAGACCTTTCGCCCGCTGAGCGGCCCGGGCGCTGCGGATCAGACCTTCACCGTGGTGGTCAACCATTTCCGCTCAAAGGGCTCGGCGTGCGGCCCCGGCAATGACGACATTTATCAAGGTAATTGCAACGGCATGCGTCTCTCCATGGCGAATAACGTTCGCAACTGGCTGGCGGGGAACCCTACGTCTGACCCTGCCGGAGTGAATCGCAGCTACATCCTGATCGGCGATTTCAACACCTACTTCGGCGAAGATCCGATCCAATCGTTCCTGGGCGCCGGCGGATATACCAACTTGATCAACCTGCTCGAGGGAGCGAAGGCCTACTCCTACAACTTCGGGTCGCAGGCCGGCTATTTGGATCACGGACTGGCTAACGGCGCCGCGCTGCCGCTAGTCAAGAATGCTGCCGAAATGCACATCAACGCGGATGAACCAGCCGCGCTGGAGGCGCTGGGCAGCGGCACCAAGAGCGCGGCTGCGCAAGCCGCCTACTATGCGGGCAACGAGTTCGCGGCCTCCGATCATGATCCCTTTGTGATCGGATTCAATCCCTTGTTAGGTGACTTCAACGATGATGGTGTCCTGGATTGGAAAGACCGCATAGCGCTTTTGGGCGCGCGCGGGCAATCGGGGGATCAGATCGTCGACCGCCGGATGGACATGGACCACGACGGTGTGATCACTCAGGCTGACTTCCACATCTGGCAGGATTTCTTCGTGCAGTGGAAGAAAGACGTGCACTAGGCAACGCCAAAACAGAAAGGGCGGGAGGCCAGAGCCTCCCGCCCAATCGATCAAAACTACGGAGCTTTACGCTTTCGCTTCGGCCTTCAGCTTCTCGCGCTGCTCTTTCAGGATCGCCCTGCGGCTCAGCTTGATCTTGTTGCCTTCAAGCGCCAGCACCTTCACCAGGATCTGGTCACCTTCGTTAAGCTCATCGCGCACTTCCTTGATGCGGTTCTCCGCGATCTCGGAAATATGCAACAGGCCGTCGGTGCCGGGGAAGATCTCGACGAACGCGCCGAAATCGACGATCCGCACCACTTTGCCCAGATAGGTCTTGCCGACTTCGGCCACCGCGCAAATGTCGGTGATCATCTGGATGCAGCGGTCGGCTGCGGTGCCGTCCGACGAGAAGATCTTCACGCTGCCATCGTCCTCGACGTCGATCTTGCAGCCGGTCTGCTCGACGATGCTGCGGATCATCTTGCCGCCGGGTCCGATCAGCTCGCGGATCTTGTCGGTCGGAATCTTCATCGTGAAGATGCGCGGCGCATACGGCGACATGGTGTCGCGCGGCTTGTCGATGGTCTTCACCATGATCTCGAGGATGTGCAAACGCGCCTTGCGCGCCTGTTCCAGCGCTTCCTTGAGGATCGAGTGCGTCACGTTCGGCACCTTGATATCCATCTGCAGCGCCGTGATGCCTTCTTTGGTGCCCGCGACTTTGAAATCCATGTCGCCATAGTGATCTTCGGCGCCGGCGATGTCAGTGAGCACGGCGTAATCCTTGCCCTCCATCACCAGGCCCATCGCAATTCCCGCCACCGGAGCCGTAATCGGCACACCGGCGTCCATCAACGACAATGTCGCACCGCACACCGAAGCCATCGAGCTCGAACCGTTCGACTCCAGAATGTCCGACACAACGCGCATGGTGTAAGGGAAGGCCGCGTCGTCCGGAACCACGGCTGCAATGGCGCGCTCCGCCAGCGCTCCGTGCCCGATTTCACGACGGCCCGCGCCGCGCATGAAGCCCACTTCGCCCACACTGAACGGCGGGAAATTGTAGTGCAGCATGAAGCGCTTCGACGATTCGGTCGCGTCCAGCAGCTCGATACGCTGCTCGTCGTCCTTGGTGCCGAGCGTCGCCGTCACCAGCGCCTGCGTTTCGCCGCGCGTGAACAGCGACGATCCGTGAGTGCGCGGCAGCACGCCCACTTCACACTCGATCTTGCGGACCTGATCGAACTTGCGGCCATCCGGACGGCGCTTGGCCTTCAGCATCTCGTCGCGGAAGATGCGTTCCTTCAGCGCGTCGAACAGCTTCTTGCCTTCGGACTGCTGCTCTTCCGGCAGCTCGCCGATGGCCTTCTTCTTGGCCGCATCGATGCGCGAATAGCTTTCGAGCTTCTCATACTTTTCGGTGTTCATCGCGTCTTTCAGCTCAACCTGAACCGAAGCCGCGATCTGATCGTACAGCGCCTTATTGACTTCCGGCGCGGTGTACTCTTTCTTCGGCTTACCGCACTTCTTGGTCAGTGCACGGATACCCGCCGCGATCTTCTTGCAGCAATCATGGCCGAACTCGATGGCCGCCAGCACGTCGGCCTCGCTCACCTGCTGCGCGCCGGATTCCACCATGACGATGCCTTCGTCGGTGCCCGCGACAACGATGTTGACCCGCGACGCCTTGGTCTCTTCGTAGGTGGGATTCGCCACCAGTACGCCATCCACCATGCCTACGCGAACCGCCGCCAGCACGTGATGGAACGGAATATCGGAAATCGCAAGCGACGCGCCCGCGCCCACAATCGCCAGCGTCGAGGGATCGCGCACCGGGTCGGCGGATAGCACCATTCCGATCACTTGCGTTTCATGCGAATAACCTTCGGGGAACAGCGGCCGGATCGGCCGATCAATCAGGCGGCTGGTGAGAATTTCCTTCTCAGTGGGACGGCCTTCGCGCTTAATGAAGCCGCCGGGAAAACGCCCGGCGGAGTACGTGTACTCGCGGTAGTCCACGGTCAGCGGGAAAAAATTGGCGTTCGGTTTCGGCTCGGGCGCCGTACAGGCGGTCACCAGGACCACCGACTCTCCGGAACGGATGATCACCGATCCATTGGCCTGTTTGGCCATCTTTCCGGATTCAAGGGTCAGAACCCGGCCACTGCCGAGGTCGACTTCAACGGAATGCAACATGTTTGACAACATCCTTTAATCAAGACCAGCCCGGACTGCGCTTCGGCGTGTCCGTCGGCCTGCTTTGATTAAGAGGAGACTGGAGGGTTCTCCGGGGGTGGCCGGCACCATTGCCGGTTCTCGAGAATCGCTTCCGATGATTCCGGACCGTTAGCGGCGGATGCCCAGACTCGTAATCAGAGTCTTATAGCGTTCCGGGCTGCGGCTGCGCAGGTAATCCAATAACCGCCGGCGGCGGGCCACCATCTGCAGCAGACCCCTGCGCGAATGGTGATCTTTTTTGTGCGACTTGAAATGCTCCGTCAGTTCCACAATACGCCGGCTCAGGATTGCCACCTGCACCTCTGGCGACCCGGTGTCCGTTTTATGGACCCGGAACTTCGAAATTACGTTGGTTTTTGCTTCGCCAGCCAGTGCCATTCGAGAATCGATACTCCTCGTCTATCCTTAATCGTTTTGTTTCAGTAAATAGGATAGCACAGGGGTTCGTACCTTTTCGGCAGTGCCCTCATTTGTGTCCACGACTGTCCGACAGGCGCAGTGATAGACTCGACACATGAAATTGCTTCCGGAGATGTGGGTTGGACGGTCGAGTGCCCTGATTAAAAAACATCAGGATCGGGGTTGGAGAGATATACGAATTGGCGTCCCGGATGAGGCGTCCTCGCCGAATCGGTTGATAGCGCATGCAACGGCACCAGATGGTGCTCGCAAGCACTATTCAATCAATGAGGATGAATCAGGGTTCTCCGATCTTGATCGATTTCTTAGTTCAAACTGAACCTGGCCTTGCTATTCAGGCGCGCCTTAGGAGAAATGCCCACCTTCTGACGATCTAGAGCCGCTCGCACGCGACCGAAGGATCTATCTGTGTGTCTAATACACAGGCAATTCGTCTTGCTGCGCAGTTCAGATTTCGTCAGTCTAAGCATCCCGCGCCAATCGTCCCAGAGTATGTAGGTCGCGTTGCCTACTACTGGGCATTCGAGGACTACGACGCCCGACCACGAGAACTGATAGAGGATATAGCCAAGGTGTGCATCGGTACCGACGGAGCGGTGACTCGGATTCAGGCGCTCGACTTTGCGGAGTCGCTCGTTGTCTAATATCCGCCCTCCCAACCAATGACGCGCCTCATTGCGGTAGTACTCCAGGACGTGATTCACGTCCCAAACACCGGGTGGCAACAAGCGAAACGGGAGGTGCGATACGCCGTCTTCAGCACCAGATTCGGGGCGTTCTGGACACCTGGACTTTTTATGATCGGGCAGAGTTCCAGGCGCCAGAATCCGATGGCAGATGTCGCAGCAATCTTCTTTGGGTGACCCGAGAGCCCCGACGATCGCAACTGGCGGAACATTTGTCGCCGGACTAGTTAGCTTCCGATTTTCAGAGATCGAAGCGGCTCTCGGCCGTACGCGCCCAGGAGCACTATCTCCGCTCTGCTTTGGAGCCGAGTTGTTGGAAGAGGCCATTCGTGTCACCTGCTTTTGATTTTTCGCCTTTCCCCTTGGCCGACTCGCTGCAAATCGGACGACGGCAATTTGTATTTGTGCCGGCATCCTTCGCATCGTTTCAAGAACGTTTTGCTGGAATAGCGTTAGGTCGATCCTCCGTTTTGGAGCGGAGTTGCCAGGAGTGGCCATTCGCTTTACGCGCGGTTGAATTTTGGCCTTTCGGGTCGAATGTTTCTTGGACTGAGCAGCCGCGAATTTTACAACGGCACTCTGGTGTTTCGGCGACATCCTTTGCATGCATTCAAGAACGCGTTTCTGTTGTTTCGTTGGCTCCATCTGAAAATGCTACCAAGGCCGCCCCCATCAGGCTCAGGCAGCCGCTTCTGGCTAGGCGCTAGTTTGGAGGTTTGGGCAACCTACTTCACTGACTCAATTAACTGGATCTCCTGCTTTAGCAGGGTGTTCACCATCTCGCCAAGCGGTATACCCTTCTGGGCCGCGCGTTCTGCCAAATAGTTCTGAACGTCGGCGCTCAGATAGATGGGTAAGCGAAGTTCGGCGTTGGGCCGGGAAAACTTGCCACGTTCGCCCTTGCTGAAGTCGTACTCAGGTTTCATACGTTTTCCTCGTAGTCCCGGATTTCGGCCCGCGTTGGTCTTCTTGCAGAAATCAGCCGAACTCGTCCCCGTTCATCTGCCAACCACTCGAAAGTGTGGATGACGAGCGCGTATTGGCCACTCGCATCCTTCCCCAGCGTATTCCAGCGGACCTCGGTTTCGCAGTGCTCCTCGGATACACCTTTGGGGGACGTGCATGCTATGAATAGAACCGCTCTTCGTGAGATTACCGAGCGCGAGCCCCTCCGCTCCCTATCCTCTTGCCGACATACGCTTCAAGTGCGAGCGTCCCCAGTTACACATCATCTGGACCACTGGGCCGAGCGTCCGTCCATACGAGGAGAGTGAATAGTAAACGCAGGGCGGAATCGTTTTCTTATCGTCTCTGTCGACGATGCCATCGGCAACAAGTTCCTGAAGATGCCGGATCAGCATGCGCTCTGTGATCCCGGGAATGGAACGCTTGAGTTCGCTGGTGCGTCTCGGCCCGTCCTGCAAACGCCAGAGAATCGTACCCTTCCAACGCCCGTCCATGACCCGCATCATCGCGTCGACGGGACACTCGCCCACTTCTTTTTTCGAGACTGGCATTTATTTTCCTAAACTGACAAAGATGACAGTACCTTGTATATTGTCAGTATACACCCTACACTTTGAGTCATGGAGGATTCTATGAGCAATAAGGATCTGCCGCGGCTCTTCGCGGAAGCACTGAACGAAAAACGGGTTGAACTCTTCGATGAGTTCATCCACCCGGAGTACAACAACCACAACGCCTACGTACAGCCAGGCCCGGCGGGCGTGAAAGCATTCTTTCGGCACTATCTCGACGCATTTCCCGATACGAGAGTGGTGATGGATGACGTGATCGAAGGCGGCGACCGCATTTGCGCCCGGTTCACTTACAACGGAACGTTTACCAATCCATTCATGGGCTATCGTCCCAATGGTGCAGCGGTCCAAATGCGCAGCATCGATATCTGGCGCGTAAAGGACGGGAAGTTCGTAGAACACTGGGACGAACTTAATCTGCTGGAAGTATTCCAGCTGATCGGCGCGGCGACCGTGAGAAAGCCGGAGGGACAATGAACCATCTGATGTGGCTGCTGTCTCTGGTTGGCATCCTAAGCACGGCGGTAGTTTCTGGTACGGACATGTTCTTCCTGACTGTCGGCCGCCCCGCTCTCAGACTAGCTTCGCCAGCGGCAGGAACCGAAGTCATGGGATTTATCCATCGTTTCGGTGACGCGCGGATGCCGATCTGGGGTGTCTTGGCGATCTTTTCGAACTTCTTGCTGGCCCTGCTCAGCGGGAGCGGACATCGAGGATTCTATTCCGCCTCACTCGCTATGCTGATCCTGTTCGTCGTTATCTACAATCTTTTGTCAAAGCCAATTAACCGGCTTCAAACCGAAGCGGCAAAAGCGGGACGAAGGCTTGACAATGCTCGGGAGTTGCAGGCGTCGTGGGATCGATCGGTGATGATCCGTACTCCGCTGCTCGTTGCATCCCTACTCGTCCAGTGCCTGGCACGGACGGCCTGAGTTACGTGAACCGCCTTCGTGACAGAGGGCGAGAATAAGGCGCTCGCCCTCTCAAAAAGCCCATCCCAGCCGCACCTGGTAGGTTCGCGGTTCCACCCAATGCGTTCCGCTGAACGGCGACAGGAAGTTATACAGTGCGGCCTTGTTCGTCAGATTTAACACCGTAAAACGCAAGATAGTGCGCACGCGCTCCGACCGAAACAGATTTTCTGTTCCCACGCTAACGTTGTAGATTCGGGTAGTCCGTGTTAACCACAGCTAACACTACACTACTAATAGAAGCTAATATCACGACTGCGCAGCGGGCGTCCCGCGGGCAAACGTTAAAATTGAACATGACTTCGGACCGCCGCGATTTTCTCGGGCGAATGGCCGTCTCCGGACTGGCGCTACAGAACTTTGCGAATCAGGCCGCTGGTTTTCGCAGCAACATCAAGGCGGTTGCCTTCGATGGGTTTCCTATTCTCGATCCCCGGCCCGTTTTCACTCTTGTGGAGGAGCTATACCCCGAGAGGGGCGTCGAACTGAGCAACGCCTGGCGCACTAGACAGTTTGAGTACAGTTGGCTGCGCACAATGTCGCGGCGCTACTCAGATTTCTGGCAGGTCACCGACGACGCCTTGGTCTTTGCCGCGAAATCGCTCAAGTTGGAGTTGACTGCGGAGAAGCATGCCCGCCTGATGGAGGCGTATCTCAAGCTCCGCTGCTGGCCGGACGTGCCGGCGGCGCTAAGCTCGTTGAAAAAGGCCGGCATCCGACTCGCATTTCTCTCCAACTTGACGGCCAAGATGCTGGAGGCGGGCATCCAGAACTCCCAACTGGACGGCGTGTTTGATTTTGTGTTGAGCACTGATCGAGTAAAGGTCTACAAACCTGATCCTCGCGCTTATCAGATGGGCCTCGACGCTTTCGGTCTGAAACCTGACCAAATCCTTTTCGCCGCTTTTGCCGGATGGGACGCAGCCGGCGCTAAGGCGTTCGGGTATCCGACTTTTTGGGTCAATCGCCAGAACCAGCCCGCCGAGGAACTCGGCGTAACTCCCGATGCAATGGGCGCAAATTTGAATGATCTTGTCGGGTTTCTGGTTGCGTGACGCGCTGCCCACGGCTCAGTTCCCAGAGTCATCCCTGATCGTAGGCCGCTTTTAATCCGGAGATGTCAATCTTCTTCATCTGAAACATCGCTTTCATCACCCGTTGCGAGCGCTGCGCGTCTTTGTCGCGCAGCATCGCCACCAGCACCTTTGGCACGATTTGCCATGACACGCCGTATTTGTCCACCAGCCAGCCGCATTGGATTTCCTTACCGCCGGTCGTGAGCTTTTCCCAATAGTCGTCCACTTCCTGCTGAGTTTCGCAATTGACGACGAACGAGATTGCCGGATTGAATTGGTACTGAGGGCCTCCGTTCAGCGCCACGAACTTTTGTCCGTCCAACTCGAACGCGATCGTCATCACGCTGCCTTTGGGCCCCGGTCCCGCGTCGCCGTAACGGGTCACGGTCTCGATTTTTGAGTTCTTGAAGGTGGAAGTATAAAACGTGGCGGCCTCTTCGGCTTGGTGATCGAACCACAGGAATGGTGTGATCGTCTGAGTCGGATTAGACATATGACTCCAATATAGGAGTTGACAGGCCACGCTCATGCAACCGCTGGCCGCGGCCCGGCGCTCAGGACCCCCCTTGACGTGATATGCTGTTCTGTCTTCAATGCCGCCGCGAATTGCATTCCCGCGTATCTGTATAGCGCTGGGATTTCCAGACGCCGAGGCGCTACTCGCCCACGCCCGCAGCGAATACGAAGCAGGCGAGCGTTTCTTTGAGTTCCGCCTCGATTACCTCGCGAAACCCGAACAAGGCGTCGCCGCCATCCGCAAATTTCTGTCGCGCCATGCCGATTGCGTGATCCTGGCAACCTGCCGCCGCCATCAAAATGCCGGTCGCTTCAACGGCAGCATCGAGGAGCAGTTGCGGGTCCTCGAAGCAGCCATTGCCGCCGGGGCCAAAGCAGTTGATCTGGAGATCGAAAGCGCGGAGGGTTGCAAGCCGCGCCTGGAAGGCCTGCGCTCGCGAGCCTACCTGCTGCTCTCTTACCATAATTATGGAGGCACTCCGCCGACCGACGCCGTGATGCGCCGCATGCAGCGAGTCGCCGCTGACGGTTATAAAATCGTCACGACCGCCAAGAAGCCTTCCGACAACTACAAAGTCTTGGAGCTCGCGCGGGCCTATCCAAAGGTGGACACCGTGCTGCTGGCCATGGGCGAGACCGGTTTCCCCACGCGCGTTTTGTCGCCGGGGTTCGGCGGGATCTACACCTACGCGGCGCCCAATACGGCAGCGGGAACCGCCACCGGGCAAGTGTCGGCCAGCCAGTTGCGGAATCTTTATCGCGTGGAGAAGATCTCGCGCAACGCCAAAATTTACGGGGTGATCGCCGACCCGGTGCGCCACTCGATCTCACCCGCCGTGCACAACCGCGCGTTTCAGGCGCGGCGCGTGGATGCCGTGTATCTGCCGTTCCTGGTGCACCCGGTGCAGCTCAAGGATTTCTTCCACCTCGCGGCGAAGCTGCCGCTCTCCGGCTTCAGCGTCACGCTTCCGCACAAACAGAAAATCATCCGCTATCTGGACGTGGTGGAACCACTGGCGCGGCGGATCGGCGCGGTGAATACGGTGTGGCGCAAGTCCGGCAAGTGGCGCGGGACGAATACGGACGCCGATGGCGTCACTCGCCCGCTGGCCAAGCGCTTACGGCTGGGCAAAGCCACGGCGTTGATCGCCGGTAACGGTGGCGCGGCGCGCGGTGCAGTGTACGCGCTGGCAGAGGCCGGAGCGAAGCTCGCCATCACCGGACGGAATCTGGATCGCGTGCGGGTCCTGGCGCGCGCGGTTGGAGCCGAGTTGCTCACGCGCGAGCAGGCTGACGCGCGCATGTTCGATGTGCTGATCCATGCCACACCGCTCGGCATGACACCGCGTGCCGGCGAGTGCTTCTTCAACGGCCGCATTCCCGCGAAGCTGGTTTTCGACATGGTTTACAACCCGCTCGAGACCCTGCTGCTGCGCAAGGCCAAGAGCCAGGGCGCCGAATGTATCAGCGGCCTGGAGATGTTTATCGAACAGGCAGTGCGCCAGTTCGAGATCTTCACCGACGACAGCGCGCCCCGGGCCGTGATGGAGCGGGCCGCGCTCGAAGCGTTGTCGCTGATGCATGAACAAAATCACGCGAAGACGGCCAACTCGGCCGTGAGGTAACCGCAATGCAATCGAAATCAATCTTGATCGCGCTCGTGTTCTCGCTGTGCGCGGCGACTCTCTTCGCTCAGCCCCAGCCTCCTCCCGCGCCGTGGCGAGGCGCCGGCGCGGCGCCCTGCATCAGTTCCGACGGCGGCATTTACAAGTGTGCGCCCGCGCCGCGCGTAATGGCCGTGCGCGCCGGACGCTTATTCGACAGCAAGACTGGGCAGATGCTGGCGCGCCAGGTAGTACTGCTCTCGGGCGAACGCATCACCGAAGTCGGGGCCGAAGGTCAAGTAAAGATCCCGGAAGGAGCCGAAGTGATCGACCTGCGCCAAGCCACCGTTCTGCCCGGCTTGATCGACGCGCATACGCACATGTTCAATGCCCGGAAGCCCGAAGGCTCGACAGAAGCAGCTATGCTGCTGGCCGTCCAGAACGTGCAAAACGACCTGCGCGCGGGCTTCACCGCGGCGCGCGACATGAGCACCCATGGCAACGGTTACGGCGACATCGCCATCCGCGACGCTATCAACCGCGGCGTGATCGACGGCCCACGCTATCGGGTATCCACGCTCGGGATTGTTTGGGGAGACAAGCCCGCAGACCCCTCGAAGCCCGACAACCCGCTCGCCAGTTCCGTGGTCCGATCTGTCGAAGACGCGCGGGCCGCCGTGCGCACGCAGATCGAACACGGCGCGGATTGGATCAAGCTTTACCCGGCTGGCGCGTACTCCTTCACGCCCGACGGCAAGGATCAATACGTCGTGACGTATCCGCTGCCGGTGTTGCGCGCGCTGGTCGACGAAACGCATCGACTGGGCAAGAAGGCGGGCTGTCACGTCTATGGCGGGGAGGGGCAGAAGAATGCCATCATCGCGGGCTGCGACACCATCGAGCACGGCTTCGGACTCGATCAGGAGCAGGTGAATATGATGGCCGCCAAGGGCCTCTACTACGACCCCACCGGCATTCGCTACACCGAGCCGTATATCGACGACAACGACGCCAAGAGCACCGGCGGCAAGTACCGCATCATTCCGATTTTTGAGAAAGCGGCGTCGATGGCCGCCGCGACCAAAGGCATCAAAGTGATGATGGGCAGCGGAGTCGATGGCTCTACGTTCGCCCATGGCACGCAGGCCCTCGAATTCGAATGGCTGGTGAAACGCGTGGGCTTGACTCCGGCGCGCGCCATCCAGGCCGGAACCACCATCAACGCCGAGGTGCTGGGATGGCAGGACCAGATCGGATCCATCGACAAAGGCAAATATGCCGACCTGATCGCGGTCTCCGGCGACCCGCTCGCTGACATCACCGAACTGCAACGCGTCAAGTTCGTGATGAAGGGCGGCAAGGTCATCAAGAACGAGACGACACCAGGCGCTCCCAAATAGCGCCATAATGGCGATATGAAATCTCCGCGCTTGACTCGGCGTTCGCTCGCTAAGTACTTGGCAGTACCGGCGCTGATCGGTACGAAAGCCAACGCTCAAGCCCCCATACCAGCCCCCGCCGCCGCTCCGGTGAGCACTCGAGTTCAAGACGCCTCGCGAGCACTGGCCGCCGTCAAACTGCCACGCAACATCGAACCGGCGACGCGCTTCGAGGCCTAGGATCATGGCGGCGAAGACTCTCTCGGGCGATGTTTTCTTTGCCAGCATCGGCGAGCTCTCGGCCGGTCTTCGCGCCAAGGAATATTCGGCGGTTGAACTGACGCGCGCCTTCTGCGATCGCTTGGAGAAAATCGGCGCGGCCCACAACGCCCTAGCGCTCTCCCTGCGCAAGAGCGCCCTCAAGAAAGCCAAGGACGTCGACGGCGATCTGAAGCGCGAGCGCACGCGTGGCCCGCTGCAAGGCATCCCGTACGGTGCGAAAGATCTGCTGGCTGTGAAGGGGCTGCCCACCGAATGGGGCTCGCGCGGGTTCGCCGGGCAGAAATTCGACGACGACGCGTTCGTGATCAAGAAGCTTAACGCCGCGGGAGCGATTCTGATCGGCAAGCTCGCGATGGTCGAACTGGCCGGCGGTGTGAGCTACCGGACAGCGGCGGCTTCATCTACTGGCCCGGGGCAGAATCCGTGGGACCGCACGCGCTGGTCCGGCGGTTCGTCGAGCGGCGCAGGGATCGCTACCGCGGCGGGGCTGGTGACCTTCGCTCTCGGATCTGAAACGTCCGGTTCGATCATCACGCCCAGTGCCTACTGCGGAGTGACCGGTCTGCGGCCGACGTATGGCCTGGTGAGCCGGCGCGGCGCCATGTCGCTCGCGTGGACCCTGGATAAGATCGGCCCCATGTGCCGCTCGGCCGAAGACTGCGGCCTGGTGCTGCACGTTATCGCGGGCGCCGATGCGGAGGACTCGGGCTCGGCGCGCAAGGGCTTCGCTTACGTGCCGCAGTTCGACCGCAAGATCACCGACTTCACCATCGGGTACGCGCCTATAGATTTCGAACGTGCTGCGCCGGAAGCGCAAGCGGCATTGCAGGCTGCTCTAGGCGTGATGAAGGGGCTTGGTGCGAATTTCAAGGAAGTAGAGATTCCCGACTTCCCCTATGGCGCGCTGGTCGAGACCGTGATCGGTGCGGAAGCGGCCTCGATCTTCGAAGACTTCATCCGCGGCCCGAAGATCGAACAGATGGCGGACCCGGCTCAGGCGGCGACATTGAAGGCGGCGCTGGATATTTCCGCGGTCGATTACTTGAAGGCCATGCGCATCCGCTCGCTGGTGCGCTCGGCGTTCCGCGAACTGTTTTACGATGTGGACATGTTGCTCGCGCCATCCCGGCCAAATCCCGCGCCGCGTATTGCCGATGGCACGGGAGCAGGCGCCGGGACTCCGATCGCGGGTGGACGCGGTCTCACGGGTATCATCCCGGCCGGGAACCTAGCGGGGCTGCCGGCGATTTCCTTCCCCTGCGGATTCGCCGGCGGAATGCCCCTTGGACTTTCGCTCATCGGGCGACCCTGGTTCGAAAACCACCTGATCGGCGTCAGCCGCGCGTTCCAGGCGCAGACCGATTGGCACAGGCGCAAGCCGCCAGTCGATCCTACTTAACTGGTTTCGCCTACCCACATGCCGTAGATTTCTCGCGTTAACCCACTGTAATCAAATGGCTACTAAATAAACTTGACTATCCCTATCAACATACTATATTTATATAGTATATGATTTTAGTCGAGTTATACGCCCGTGCTATACTTGCCGCCATTTTCCTTGGATTCATTTCCCTACCAGTACAAGCCCAGTCCGCCCCCGCCCAATCCGCAGACGACAAGATTCAGAAACTGGAACAGAGGCTTGACGAACTCGATCAGCGCTTGAAAGTCGCCGAGAAGCTGAAAGAGATCAAGACCGAGGAAGACGCCGACAAGGCCAAGACCACCGCATCGGTCACCGCCAACGGAGGCCCCTTCACAATCCGCTCCGGCGACGGCAATTTTGTTCTCCGTCTGGGAGCAGATTTCCAGATCGATAATCGCACTTTCAACGGCCTCAGCTCGCCGCCGCTCACCGACCAGATTCTGATCCGCCGCGCTCGGCCCACCATTTCCGGCACGGTTTATAAGTACGTCGATTTTTACGTTCGGCCGGATTTCGGCCAGGGCCAGGTGGTCCTCTACGAAGCGTACACGCAGTTGAATTATTTCTCGCGTTTCAATCTTCGCGTGGGTAAGTTTAAGCCGCCAGTGGGTCTCGAGCGCCTGCAATCGGACGACGATACCAACTTCATCGAGCGCGGGCTGCCTACGCTGCTGGTTCCTAGCCGCGATATCGGTTACCAATTGTCGGGTGACATCATAAAGAGCCGCGTAAATTACGCGGTGGGCGTTTTCAACGGCGTGCCTGACAACAGCCTTAGCGATGCATCGGTCAGCAATCATCGGGATTACTCGGCGCGAATTTTTCTCACGCCGTTCGTGCCGGAAACTCAAAGCCCGCTGAGTGGCTTGGGTGTTGGCATTGGCGCCAGCAGCGGCAGCGTCGACGGACTTACTCTTCCCGCCTACAAAACTCTGGGGCAGAATACGTTCTTCACGTTCGCGTCCGGCGTCACCTCCGCGGGCCATCGAATCCGGCTGGCGCCGCAAGGCTACTACTATCTGGGGCCGTTCGGAGTGCTGACCGAATACACGCTCGCCGAAGAAGGATTTCAGAGAGGTTCCGTCCGGCGCGACATTACTTTGCGGTCTTGGCAGGTGCAGGCATCTTACCTGTTGACCGGAGAAAAGAAAGTCTTCGGGACGCTGGTTCCCAGGAAGGCCTTCGATCCGCACAACCACGGTTGGGGAGCGTTTGAACTCGCGGTGCGGGTCGGCGACTTCAGCATCGAGCGAGGAATTTACGATTACGGCTTCGCCAGCCCCACCGTTTCGCCGCGGCGCGCTCACGAATGGGTGGGCGGATTGAGCTGGTATCTCAATCGCATGGTGCGCATCACACTCGACTACGGAAATACCAACTTCGGAGGCGGCGCCACCGCTGCGAATGGCGGCGATCGTCCCTCCGAGCGAGTCTTGCTAAATCGTTTCCAAGTAAATTTCTAAGGACAACCAACTATGAAACTCAAATCTCTTCTGATCTCTGCTCTGACTGCATCGGCGCTCTTCGCGGCGGGGCCTGTGAAGCTTCTCAACGTCTCCTACGATCCCACGCGCGAGCTCTATCAGGACATCAACGCCGCCTTTGCCAAGCAGTGGAAGGCCAAGACCGGCGCGGATGTTCAGATCAGCCAGTCCCACGGCGGTTCCGGCAAGCAGGCACGCTCGGTAATCGATGGATTACAGGCTGACATCGTCACGCTGGCTCTCGCTTACGACATCGATGTTCTCTCCGAGAAGGCCAACCTGGTTCCCAAGAACTGGCAGTCGCGGCTGCCTCATAACAGCACTCCTTACACGTCCACCATCGTCTTCCTGGTGCGTAAAGGAAATCCCAAGCACATCCAGGACTGGGACGATCTGGTGAAGCCCGGCGTCGGGGTCATCACACCCAATCCCAAGACGTCCGGAGGCGCGCGTTGGAGTTATCTTGCGGCATGGGGTTACGCGCTCAAGAAGAATAACGGCGACGAAAAGAAGGCGCAGGAATTCGTGACGCGCCTCTACAAGAATGTACCCGTGCTGGATTCCGGAGCGCGCGGATCGACTACCACTTTCGCGCAGCGCGGCATCGGCGACGTGCTTCTCTCCTGGGAAAACGAAGCGTTCCTGGCGCTGAGTCAGCTCGGCAAAGACAAGTTCGAAGTAGTGACTCCGTCGATCAGCATTCTGGCGGAGCCGCCAGTGAGTATCGTCGACAAAGTAGCCGCTAAACATGGCACCACTGAAGTCGCGAAGGCCTATCTGGAATTCCTGTACTCCGAAGAAGGCCAGGAGATCGGCGCAAAGAATTACTACCGGCCGCAGTCGAGTCAAGTCTTAGCAAAGCACGCCAGCCAGTTTCCCAAGCTGACGCTCTTCACCATCGACGACACTTTCGGCGGATGGCAAAAAACTCAGAAGATACACTTCGCCGACGGCGGCGTATTCGATAAGATTTACACGCCAGGCCTCTAGTGACCTTCAAACGCCAGAGCATTCTGCCGGGCTTCGGGCCGTCCTTCGGCTATACGGTGCTGTATTTGAGTCTGATCGTGCTCATTCCGTTGAGCGCGGTCTTTCTAAAATCCAGCACCTCGGGTTGGACCCATTTTTGGCAGGCGATCCGTTCGCCCGACGTAGTGGCGGCGTATCGTCTGAGCTTCGGAGCGTCGCTCGCCGCCGGGCTGATCAGCGTCGTGCTGGGCTTTCTGATTGCGTGGGTGCTGGTGCGCTATCACTTTCCCGGCAAGGCGCTGGCGGATGCTTTAGTGGATCTGCCGTTCGCGCTTCCCACCGCGGTAGCGGGCATCGCGCTCACGACCCTCTATACAGACAACGGCTGGCTGGGACGCTACCTGGCCCCGCTCGGCATCAAAGTCGCGTTCACGCCGCTGGGCGTCACGATCGCGCTGGTGTTCATCGGTCTTCCATTTGTCATTCGCAGCGTGCAGCCGGTGCTGGCCGACGCCGACCTGGAACTTGAAGAAGCCGCATCGAGCCTGGGCGCGAGCCGCTGGCAAACTTTTACTAGAGTCATTTTCCCGCTGGTGCGCCCCGCGCTTCTCACTGGTTTCGCGCTAGCTTTCGCGCGCGCCCTGGGAGAATACGGATCGGTGATTTTCATCGCCGGCAACCTGCCGATGAAAACGGAGATCGTTCCGCTACTCATCGTCACCAAGCTGGAGCAGTACGATTATTCGGGCGCAACCGCGCTCGCCGTGGTGATGCTGGTGACGTCGTTCTTATTGCTCCTCGGTATTAATGTGCTGCAGCGACGTTCGCGCCGCTTTACGGAGCCCGCGTGAGTCGGCCACGCACAAGTGACCTGGTGTGGGTGCGCTGGACGCTAACCGGATTGGCGCTGGCTGCCCTAGCCCTGATCATCGTGCTGCCTCTCGCCGCCGTGTTTGTGCAAGCGTTTGAAAAGGGCTGGCGGGCGTATCGCGAAACCATCGCGCAGCCTGAAACTGTGTCGGCCATCGAACTCTCATTGCTGGCGGTGGGCATATCCGTACCGCTGAATTTGCTGTTCGGACTGGCTGCGGCCTGGGCCATCACGAAATTCCAGTTCACCGGAAAAAACGTGCTGACCACGCTCATCGATATTCCCTTTGGCGTTTCGCCAGTGATCTCCGGACTGGTGTACGTGCTGGTATTCGGCGCACAAGGCTGGTTCGGCCCGTGGCTGTCCGCGCACGATATCCAGGTTATTTTCGCGGTTCCCGGAATCATCCTCGCCACCACGTTCGTCACCTTTCCGTTCGTGGCGCGCGAATTGATCGCGCTAATGGAGTCGCAGGGAACCGAGGAGGAAGAGGCCGCGCTCGTGCTGGGAGCCAACGCCTGGCAGATGTTTTTCCGCGTGACGCTGCCCAACATCAAGTGGGGTGTGCTGTATGGAGCGGTTCTCTGTACCGCCCGCGCACTGGGTGAATTCGGTGCGGTGTCGGTAGTCTCCGGCCACATTCGCGGCCAGACCAACACGCTGCCGTTGCACGTGGAGATTCTTTACAACGAATACAACTACGCGGGCGCGTTCGCGGTGGCGTCTCTGCTGAGTGTGCTCGCGGTAATCACGCTGGCTCTCAAAAAATTGCTGGAATGGAAGACCAGCCAGGAGCGGATATGAGTATAGAAGTCCAGCACGTGCGCAAAGTCTTCGGAACCCACGAAGCGTTGAAAGACGTGAGCCTGCGCATCGAAAGCGGTGAACTGATGGCGCTGTTGGGTCCGTCGGGCTCGGGGAAGACCACGCTCCTACGCATCATTGCAGGCCTGGATCTGCCGGATAGCGGAACCATTCGCCTGCACGATGAAGACGCCACGCGCTCGACGGCGCGCGACCGCCAGGTGGGTTTCGTGTTCCAACATTATGCGCTGTTCCGGCACATGACGGTATTTGAAAATATCGCCTTCGGATTGCGAGTGCGTCCCAAATCCACGCGTCCCACCGAGCGCGACATAGTGCTGCGCGTCTACGAACTTCTCAAACTGATTCAATTGGACTGGCTGGGCGACCGCTATCCGAGCCAGCTCTCCGGCGGACAGCGTCAACGTGTGGCCCTCGCGCGCGCCCTGGCTGTGGAACCACGAGTGTTATTGCTCGACGAGCCCTTCGGTGCGCTGGACGCCAAAGTCCGCCGCGAACTGCGGCAGTGGCTGCGGCGCCTGCATGACGACCTGCACATCGCGAGCGTGTTCGTCACCCACGATCAGGAAGAAGCGCTCGAAGTCGCCGACCGCGTGGCGATTCTGAGCGATGGCAACATCGAACAGGTGGGCACTCCGGAGGAAGTCTGCCGCCGCCCCGCCAATGCATTCGTCGAGGAGTTTCTACGGGACGTGAATCCCCGGATTGTCAATCAGCGGCGGGTCACGGCGGAGTAATTAGCTGCGCCAATCCGGCGTCGCCACACGATCGCGGGTGATTTTCGACACGTTCTGGCTGCCGCAGTTTCCCATCACCAGCTTAAACTCGCCCTGCATGATTTCGAGCACGCGGTCCACGCCGGCTTGCCCGAAAGCCCCCAAGCCCCACAGGAACGGACGACCGATGCCAACCGCCGTGGCGCCGAGGGCGAGCGCTTTGTAGACATCTGTCCCGCGCCGGAAACCGCCATCGACGAACACCGGGATGCGGCCGCCGACTTCGGCTACCACCTCCGGCAATGCTTCGATAGTCGAGCGCAGCGTTTCGGTCGAGCGGCCTCCGTGGTTCGAAACCCAAACGCCGTCGAGACCATGCTCCAGAGCGAGCCGCGCGTCTTCGCGTCCGTCGATCCCTTTCACCAGCAGCTTCACCTTTACCAGTTTGCGTAGGCGGTCGACGAATTCCCAGTCCATTGCGGGATTCGTGCCACTGACACCGCTCATGTCGATGCCTTCATACATTGGCCGCTTCCTGCTGCCGGGAGGCTCGCCGGGACCGTGGCACACCGCGCACTGGCCGAGGTCTTTGGGCCGCATGCGTTTGTAGGTCTCGCTGTTTCGACCGGTGGTGTTGTCGACGGTGAGCGCGATCACCGGGCAGCCCGCGGCTTCAACACGATGAACGATTTTCTCGGTGGCCGCCCAGGAAGAAGGAGCGTACAGCTGATACCAGACGGGCTGGCCGTGGGCCTGGCACACATCTTCGACGCCCGTGGAAGTCGCGGTCGAAAGCACCTGCAACGTGCCGCGAGCCTTGGTGGCGCGGGCCACGGCGAGTTCGCCCTCGGCGTGAAATGACTTCTCGCCGCCGGTGGGACAAGTGAAGATGGGGCTGTTATAGGTGCTCCCCCAAAGCTCGAAGCGCGTATCCACTTTGGTGGCGTCGAAGAGGCGGCGAGGGCGCAATTGAACGTGCTTAAATCCCTCGCGATTAGCGCGGATCGTGCCATCGTCGTCGGTGCCGCTGACCATGTAGGCCCAATGGCCGGGCGCGACCTTGCGGTGCGCGGTCTCTTCGAAATCCATGACGTCGAGCGCGTCCTTGGGATCGGTGATGACGTCGCCGATGGCGGTGGAAGCCTGCTGCGTGTCGAAGGCTGCCGCGCTGATCCCGCCCAGGGCCGCGATGTGGGGGCAGCCCGCAAGAAATTTGAGGAACGCGCGGCGGTCCCGCAGCGAAGAATTCGTCATCATGGTTGGGTATTCTATCGCAATTGAGTACGAGGAAGAAGGCTAGCCGCGCGCGCGCCAGCGCCGGCCGAGGGCTGGAATGATCGCTCCTCCGATATTCGCCAAGTTCGCATCAGGAAACGGAGCGCGTTCGGCCCGCGGATTGATCGCACCGATCAGCGCGCGCGAAAACCGTAGCAGCGCCTCCACCTTCTCCTTCAATGAAAAACGCAACGGGCGCCCGTTTGAGCGCACCAGAAGCACCGTTACATCGTCCTCGGAGAGGTTCTCGGGATATCTCTCGGCGATCTCCCGCAGCAGCGCCTCAATCAGCTTTTCCGGCTCCAAGTCTCCCAGCAGGCGAGCGATCCGCAGCACGCCATTCTCGCCCAGCATCTCGCCGTTCGCATCGTTCGATTCCATCAGCGCATCGGTGTAGCTGAGGACGCAATCTCCGGGCTCAAGCTCGACGTCAAACTGCTCGTACTCCGACATTTCCAGCAGCCCCAGCGGGATGTTGCACGGCGTCGTGCCGGCCTTGTCGTCATGGCCCAGATAGTTCCATTTTCGCTGCGCTGCGCAATATATCAGAGGCCGCGGATGACCAGCGTTGCAGATGGTCATGCGCCGGCTGGGCTCGAAAAACGTGGCGACAATCGCGGTGGCAAAGGTGCCGGCCTTCGACATCACTGCGAACTGCTGATTGAGCAGACGCACGAATTCGGTCTGATCGAGGCGGTTGACGAAACGCCGCATGAGCGTGCGCAAGTCCGCTGCTGTGGCGGCAACGGGGGTTCCGTGACCAGACACATCGGCCAGCAGTAGACGGCTGATGCGGCCGGTGGCACAGCTTGACGCATAGTAAACATCCCCACCGTGCTGCGCATTTCCGAAAGGCTTACTGTAAACCCAGGCGTCCAGGCCGCCGAACGCCACGCCGCGCGATGTGAGCTGACTGCCTCCCCAGACTTCCATGCATTGCATGTGCTGCGTGGACGGAGCGCTCACCAGGAATTAGGCCTCGCTGTCGACTTTGGGGACGGACTCGAAAGGCATCCCGACACCTACTGCCGCTTCCTTGGCCAGCGGTTCCTTCCGGGGCGGGGAAACCAGCAGCGGAAGTATCATCCCCACGGTGAGGACTCCCGCGATCAAGTACAGCGCCTGGTCATAACCGCCCGTCGACTGCCGCAGGTAGGCGAACAGCAGCGGACCGAACGCGGCCGGGAACGCCCATGGGAGCATCATCAAGCCAAAAATCGGTCCGACATGACGCGGGCCGAAATAATCCGCTGCGAAAGCCGGCGTGATTCCGTAGGCTCCTCCGTAGCACACCAGGATGACGAAACTCGCGGCCAGGAGAATCGTTGGCGACGAGATGCTGTGGAAATTCCAGAAGATGACAGCCTGTATCAAGTACATCGCGAAGAACGCCGTTTTTCTGCTGGTCAGATCCGAGATCCAAGCCCATAGGACTCGGCCCATTCCATTGCCCAAGCTGATGATGCCTACGAAAGTCGCGGCCGTGACCGCACTTACTTTGCCCAGTTCCTGAAATATCGGAGCGGCTTGCGAGACTACCGATATGCCGGCGATGGTGTTGATGGACAACAGCGCGCAGATAGCCCACCATTGCCAGGTTCGCAAAGCTTCCCGGAGGCTGTAATCGCGATCGCAGCGTTGCGACATCTGCGCCGCCGATGGAGTCCAGCCCGCTGGCTTCCAGCCTTCCGGAGGATTTTGCATGAAGAAGGCGGAGCTAACCGCGACGATGGCGTAGCCGATGCCGAGATACATCAGGGTTGGGAGCGCGCCGAGATGTTGCATGAGCCTGCCGGCGACGGGCGCCGCAATCAGCGCTCCCGCTCCGAAACCGCCCACGGCAATGCCAGTGATGAGACCACGACGGTCGGGGAACCACTTCACCAGAACCGCCACCGGAACAATGTAACCCATGCCCAGGCCGATTCCTCCCATAACGCCATAGGTGAGATACAGCCACCACAACTTGTCAGCGGCAAAGCTCGACAAAAACACGCCGCCATCCCACATGAGGCCAGCAACCATCCCAACCACTCTGGGGCCTTTTCGTGTGAGCCAGAGACCTCCCACAACTGCCGACAAACCGAGGAACAACCAGCTGATCGAAAAAGTGAACGAGACTTGGGCGATGCTCCAGCCGAACTCTTTGACTAGTGGAATGCGGAATACGCTCCAGGCATAGGCGGAACCCAATGCCATCTGCATGCAGAAACCTGCGACGGCGATCCACCACCGATTCATTGAAGGCTGATTCATCGAGGGCACAAGCCTCTCCTCACTCGCTTGGCGCGATCTGCCAAACAGGTCTTTCATTCTGTCATTGGCGTTGACGGCAGTCAACACGCTGCTGGTGAGTGGAGTGCGCCCGGAGACTTACTTGCGCGTGAGCGCCAGAAATTCGTCGCGAGTCGCTTTGTTCTTGCGGAAGGTCCCCAGCATGGCGCTGGTGACGGTGCCGGAGTGCTGTTTTTCGACGCCGCGCATCATCATGCAGAAGTGCTGCGCCTCGCAGAGCACGCCCACACCGCGCGGAGAGACGGCCTCCGTGATGGCCTCGGCGATCTGCTGGGTGAGGCGTTCCTGCACCTGAAGACGGCGCGCGAACATATCCACGACGCGCGGGATTTTGCTCAGGCCGATCACTTTATCCTTGGGCAGATAGGCCACGTGGATCTTGCCAAAGAACGGAAGCAGATGGTGTTCGCAGAGGCTGAAGAATTCGATATTTTTGACCACCACCATCTCGTCGAAGTCCACGGTGAAGAGCGCTCCGTTCACCACTTCCGCCAGGTTGGTCCGATAGCCGCTGGTGAGATATTGCATGGCGCGCTCCCAGCGTTCAGGAGTTCGGACCAAGCCTTCGCGCGTGGGATCTTCGCCCCACATCCGCAGCATCTCGGGCAAGCTGCTGGCGATCTTGCCGTCGCGGAGGGCAGGCATTTTCACAGGCATTTTGACGGGTATTTTAGCAAGAGCTTTCTGCTTCATGTGGTTTCCAGTTCGAAAGTGTTCCGGGCAGTTTCCGAAATGCGTACGTGCGCCAGGCGGGCAGGCAGCGTCCAGTCCCGCGCGAGCATTCGCTCGATGGCGAACGCGAGGTTCTCAGTGGTCGCAACCTGGTTCTGCAACTCGGGAAGATCGCAATTCAGATTGCGGTGATCGACACGGCCGAGCACACGCTCCTGCACCAGCGCATCGAGCGCGCTGCGATCCACAATCTGGCCGGACGCATCCACCGCGCCTTCGACCGAGACGTCGAGAACATAATCGTGCCCATGGCCGAAGGGGTTATTGCATTTGCCGTAGAGGCGCGCGTTTTCACCCGGCGTCAGCGCCTCGGAGTTGAGGCGATGCGAAGCGGCGAAGCGATAGCGGCGCGTCAGTCTCATACCTCGCCCCCGTAGTCGACGTAAAGATCGGCGGTCTCATACAGGCGAACGTTTCTCAGCCGTGCGTTTGGAAGATCGATGCGGCTATGCAGGCGCTTCCAGATCTCGACGGCGATGTTTTCGGTGGTGGGAACAATGTGGTCGAACGGCGGCACCTCATGATTGAGGAAGCGATGGTCCATGGGATCGACCACTTCGGCGTTGATGATTTCCTTCAACTCCCGGAGGTCGAAGACCATCCCAGTGACGGGGTCCGGATCGCCCTCTATGGTGACTTCGAGCACGTAGTTGTG
>Ga0163163_10000578_pt1 | contig 32235 bp, 26 predicted proteins | sample S65metaG_FD_119766 | JGI IMG/M metagenome (GOLD analysis project Ga0163163, IMG submission 119766) | Switchgrass rhizosphere microbial communities from Kellogg Biological Station, Michigan, USA - S6-5 metaG | ecosystem: Host-associated > Plants > Roots > Rhizosphere > Soil | place: USA... | reverse complement strand
CCGGTCAGTTTTGGACGCCAGAAGGGCTGCGCCACCTATGTGCGCTGGATGAAGCTCGACGCAATCATCACTGGGATCAGCTCTGGAAACCTTCTTAATCAAGAACAATGTCAAGATGCGCCCAAAAGCATGTCTGAGTTAAAAGAAGCGGGTCTGACACTCGCAGTGGTAAAATACGGGTTGCTCGAGGATCATTTGGGTGACAGTCCTTGAAGTAACCGACTCCGAAGTAGTTGTTGGCGATCCGTTGGCTGGAATGGTCCGTTTGTCCTACCAGGACTTCTGCAAACGATGGCGCTTTATCGGAATTGTTTTGCAACGTAACATGCCGATGGAAGCTGTGGTTGAAAAAAATAAAAAATGATGTCCTGAAGAACCTTTGTTATTCGTCGTATCATTGATACGAACAGTTCAAATTAGCATCAAAAAAAGATAATCATATGAATACACAATCAAAAACACCCGAATACATGCTTTTGTTCCGAGGCAATGATTGGCACAAGGGCCTCTCTCCGGAAGAAATGCAAGATGTCGCCAACCAGTGGATGGCGTGGTTCAACCGGTTGACTCAGCAGGGGAAGGTTCTTGCCGGAAACCCACTGGAACCTGAAGGCAAAACCGTCTCCGGCAAGAGCGGTCGTGTTGTCGCTGACGGACCATTTGCTGAATCCAAAGAAGCCATCGGAGGTTATTTTCTACTGCGAGTGGATACATTCGACGAAGCTGTCGCCATTGCTCAACAATGTCCCGGTCTGACGTATGGAGTGAAGGTGGAAGTCCGGCCCGTCGCAGAACAATGTCCAATGGCCAGCGAAGCAGCTTTAGCGGAAGGACAGCTTGCCGCAGCAAATTCGTGATTGGTTGTACATCGTTCCTTTACAAAGTGAGCCTGGAGAAATATCCAATAAGGATATGGAATCAATAACTCAAGTGGCTCCTGTTTCGAAGAAGATGCTCTGGGCGGGGCGCATCATGAGTGCCCTGCCAGTGTTGCTGCTCCTTTTCAGCGCCTCTGCAAAGTTTGTGAAGCCGCCAGATGTTGTTAAGGGCTTCACGCACCTTGGATATCCCGATAACCTGGTGCTTCCTCTTGGGATCCTTGAACTTACTTGCACGATTGTCTATGTCATCCCGCAGACCGCTGTTCTCGGCGCCATTTTGCTGACGGGCTATCTCGGAGGTGCAACGGCAACTCATCTACGCATTGGCGAGTCTTTTATCATGGTTGTCATTCTCGGAATACTGGTTTGGGGCGGGGTCTTTTTGCGCGACCCGAGGTTACGCGCGTTGATTCCTCTCCGAAAGAAGGTTTGAAAGCAAACATAATGGGAAAAGTCGAGCAAGCACTCGGCTTCACATCCCCTGCATCCAAATATGAAAATACGATTATCTGTCGGCACTAAAAAGGGGGCATTCATCCTGACGTCCGATGGCACGCGGAAGGATTGGAAAGTCAGCGGACCGCATTTCGCGGGCTGGGAAATTTATCACATGAAAGGTTCGCCTATTGAACCCAACCGCATCTTTGCCTCGCAGACAAGCGGCTGGTTTGGACAGATTATTCAACGCTCGGATGATGGCGGCAATACTTGGAATACACCTGGAGGCGAGCCTGAGCAAACTCCTGATGGCATGCCAAAGGGAGAAAGCAACAAGTTCGTTTACGAAGGAGAAATCGGCAAACATCTGTGGTACGACGGAACCCAGCACCCATGGGAATTCAAACGCGTCTGGCATCTTGAACCGTCCCTCACCGATCCGGATACGGTTTATGCCGGCGTCGAAGACGCTGCAATTTTTAAGACGACGAACGGAGGCAAAACGTGGCAGGAACTTTCCGGATTGCGCGGCACCAAAGGCCATCTTTGGCAACCGGGCGCTGGCGGCATGGCGGTGCATACCATCCTTCTGGATCCAAAGAACCCGAATCGCATTTATATTGCGATCTCCGCTGCGGGCGCCTTCCGCACCGAGGACGGAGGGAAAACCTGGAAACCGATCAACCGCGGTTTGAAGTCTCCTTACGAACTACCCGATCCGGATGCGGAAGTGGGGCACTGTGTCCACCGTATTGCCCTGCACCCCTCCCGGCCGGATGTTTTGTTCATGCAGAAACATTGGGACGTACTCCGGACGGATAACGCCGGCGAGCAATGGCACGAGGTGAGTGGCAACTTGCCGACCGATTTCGGGTTTCCCATTGACGTACATGCGCATGAACCCGAAACCATTTATGTGGTCCCGATTAAGAGCGACTCTGAGCATTATCCGCCGGACGGAAAGCTGCGTGTATATCGCAGCCGAACGGGCGGGAACGACTGGGAAGCGCTTACGAAAGGACTCCCGCAGAAGGATTGTTACGTCAACGTTCTGCGCGACGCGATGAGCGTGGACTCGCTGCAGCCCTGCGGTATTTACTTCGGTACCACTGGCGGACAGGTGTATGGCTCTTCGGATGGCGGTGATACGTGGGAAGCCATTGTGCGGGATTTGCCGGCAGTTCTTTCTGTGGAGGCACAGACGTTGAAATGAAACCCGAAGGTCGAAATCCGAAATCTGAAAGACTGCTGGAGAGCCAGTCCGGAGGACACAATTTCAGAATCGTTTTCGGGTTTAGGACTTCTTTCGGATTTCGGGACTGCGGATTTCGAACTTTACTATGATCCGAGTCGTCCTGCCATTTCATTTACGCACGCTGGCCCATGTGGAGGGCGAGGTGCAGGTGCCGGTTCCAGATCCTCCCACGGTGCGCTCCGTTTTGGACGCTATTGAGACCGCCTATCCTGCATTACGGGGGACCATCCGCGACCACGTAACCCTAAAGCGCCGACCATTTATACGTTTTTTTGCCTGTAAAGAAGATATGTCCAATGAGCCGCCCGAGACGGTATTGCCTAATCCCGTAACCTCGGGTGAGGAGCCGTTCTTGATCATCGGGGCCATGGCCGGAGGTTAAGTTCAAACGAAATCAGTGCAGACAGATATCCAGTCGACGAAAGACCCGCCGGAGGTATTCCAGGTAGTGGAACACCTTTTCCGTCATGAGGGATCTAAAATGGTAGCGACGTTGACGAGGATTTTCGGGTTCGAGCATCTCACGCTCGCCGAAGATGTGGTCCAGGAAGCGCTCGCTCGAGCCTTGCAGACCTGGCCATTCTATGGCGTGCCGAAGAATCCTGCCGCATGGATCATGCGCGCGTCTCGGAATCTGGCCCTGGACGTGGTCCGCCGCCAAAAAGTTTTTCGGGACAAGGAACCCGAAATCATCCGTTTAACGGAGCAGGATAGTCCGCAATTGGCTGCGCCCTCCGACCAACACGAAATTGTCGATGATCGTTTGCGGATGATGTTTGTCTGCTGCCATCCACTCATCCCTGCCGAGGCGCAAGCGGCGCTTGCTTTGAAAACACTTTGCGGGTTCAGCGTCACAGAAATCGCACGAGCTTTTCTAACAACCGAAGCAGCCATCGCGAAACGGCTGACGCGCGCAAAACAACAAATTCGCGACGAACGAATTCCCTTTGAGATTCCCGCCGGCGAAGAATTGGCACGGCGACTGCGCGGAGTGTTGCAAACAGTGTACCTGCTTTTCAACGAAGGGTACAAGGCTTCGAGTGGTGATAACCTGGTTCGAGAAGAAATTTGTCACGAGGCAATTCGGCTGGCGGGTTTGTTGGCGGCACATCCGGCAGCCAATCAGCCCAGGACAAATGCACTGTTGGCGTTAATGCTATTGAATACTGCTCGCATGCCCGCTCGAGTCGATGAAAACGGCGATTTGCTTCGGCTCAACGAGCAGGATCGCGGGCGCTGGGATCAACAGATGATCGCGCAAGGCATGTTCTATTTTGCCCGCTCGGCTCAGGGTCAGGAGCTTTCTGAGTACCACATCCAGGCAGGAATTTCGGCCTGCCACTGCACAGCCAGGGATTACAAGTCCACTGACTGGCGGCAAATTCTCTCGCTCTACGATCGTCTGATCGAACTTGATCGTTCCCCGGTGGTGGCGCTCAATCGCGCCGTGGCCGTCTCCAATGTGCACGGTCCAAAAGCAGGTCTGGATGCCATTGCTTCGATTCGAGGAATCGAGAAACTGGATTCGTATTACTTGCTCTATGCGGTCCAGGGCGAGTTCCAGGCGCAATTAAACGAGCTGCAAGCTGCCGCCAGCCAGTTCCGAAAATCGCTCAGCCTGACCGAACTCAAGTCTGAACGAATCTTTCTCTCCAAAAGACTTCACGCCTGCGAAACCCAAATCGACTCCAGAGAGAATTGAGCCATTCATTTTCTTGCGGCAAAATCACCGGCAATTGGTAGCGCTTGTTGCATCGTGGCGGCGGCGAACCGGGGGACAGTTCGCGGTCCGACGGAGCGCGAGCCGTCCTCGGCCCGCAGCACGTGGGATCGCGCGTGAATCTTTGGACCTAATAAACCGAAGCAATGCTGAAGCAACCCATTGTTTGTGTTCCACCAAAAATCAGCGTTTCCGCCACGCTACCTTGGGTGGTTCTGGAAGGCCCTGGGCACGCAGGGCAGTACGAAAGTGCATTTTAGCTACTTTGGGAAGGTTAGCGACTCCATGTTTGTTGAGGAATTCTTTTGCCGCGGCGTCCACTGCGGTTGAAGCGCCGCGGGGCAGGGCTATTTCATACTGTTTTTCCAAACCTGCAAGGCGGGTTATAAATTCATTCCGCGCCAGGATCGAAGCGGCTGCTACAGCCAGGTCTTCCTCAGCGCGATGTTTTTGCACCAGTTCGATTTCCCGACCCATGCTCATGAGCGCTTTGGCCACGGTACCCTTATCCGAGGCGAATTGATCGCTGATGGCCCGAACGGGTAGAGGTTTCATTTGGTGCCTTTGCCCCATCAAGTTTTCTATCACGCGCGCATGACCCCACGCCAGCATCGTGTTGACACTGCGCATTTTTAAAAAAAGCCGGTTATAAGCCTCATTCCCGATCGGTACAACGGTGGTCACACACCCTGGAGTCTTGCGAATTCGTTCGGCAAGTTCTTTGATTCGCTTATCGCTGCCGATATTTTTTGAATCACGAATTCCTGAGCCTTTCCAGGAATTTACCACCTCGCCGTTGACATAAACACCCGCAATGCACAAGGGCCCAAAAAAATCCCCCTTGCCACTTTCATCCACACCAAATCTCGGCAGAAGCAGTTCGGGATTCAGCACAGTTTCATAGCCCAGGCGGGCCTCTTTCAAAATTTCCGGTTCCAGGACAAATTCAATGAATTCCTGGGTGCCTTTGCCCTGGATTACCAGTTTGCCGCTCTCATAAAAAACCAGGTTGGTCTTTTCTTTCTCAGCAGCAAAGCGCGCATAAGGAACTTCCCGGAATTTAAAATGACGTTCCTCCAGCAGCTTTTTCAATGCTGCGGCCTGCTTTTCGGTCAGAGCGCACGTATAAGAACTCAATGGTTGCACCACAGTTGCCAGATCGTAGAGCTTTGCAATAAGCTTCGCAACTGTGAGCGTAAAAAGTTGCCGGCATCAAGTATCTCGGAAGGCCAGCCTCAGGAACGGTCGGCCGGTTTCGGACGTGGCTCAAAATTTACCATCGAAACCAGCCACGATTGTGCCTCGCCTCCTACTCTGGTTCACGAAGAACGCGCGACCTCTTCCATGGCGGCGCACGAATGATCCCTATGCGATCTGGGTATCAGAAATCATGCTCCAACAGACTCAGGTCAATGCCGTAATCCCGTTTTACGAGCGTTGGATGAGGACATTGCCCACAATCCGAGCCGTCGCAAATGCCAGTTCGCAATGCATTCATAAGCTTTGGGAAGGGCTCGGTTATTACACTCGTGTCCGGAATTTGCAAAAAGCGGCTCAATTAATCCTGGTAAAACATCGAGGCAAATTTCCTGAAAATTTTGAAGAAGTGCTCGCTCTGCCAGGCATCGGTCGCTATACGGCGGGCGCAATTTGCAGCATCGCTTACGGTCAGCCAACCCCTATTCTGGATGGCAATGTCATGCGCGTGCTGACGCGAGTCTTTGGTATCTCGGGAAATCCGCGCGAGCGGCGAGTAAATGGAAAGCTTTGGAAATTGGCCGAGGAACTTGTCCGTGCTGCTGACGATTGCTCGGCCTTGAACCAATCGCTGATGGAACTCGGCGCCCTTATCTGTACACCAAAACAGCCCAGGTGCGGCCTCTGTCCAGTGAAGGATCATTGCTTCGCGTACCGCCAGGATCATGTTCATCGTTTTCCTAACACGATAGCGCGACCGCGGCCGACGCCGCGGCGTTTCATTGCCTTTGTGGCTCAGAAAAAGGGCCAATTTTTCGTGCGCCAACGGCCCGCTGGTATCGTCAACGCTCTCCTTTGGGAATTCCCAAATATAGAAGTGACTCAGGCGGTTTTTGATGTGAAGGCGGCGTCGCGCTCAATTTTCGGAAGAGCGATGCAAACTTTTCAGCCGCTTTGCACAATCCGGCATGCAATTACGCGGTATAAAATCACCATGAACGTTTTCCGGATCACGGACAAACGCGGGGATAAATTTTCCGCCGTTCAGGGCCTTTGGCTGAATGAACAACAACTCCGTCTTCTTGCTTTTCCCAGCGCCCACAGGAAGGTCCTCCAATGGTTAAAGCCTTGAGGTGATCAGAAACTCTCCGTTACGAAACCTGACAGCCAATTCCTAGGTTCCAAGCAACTCGTGCACTTTCAGGCCAATGTCACCATGTTTCATCAATGACTCGCCAACCAGAATGGCTTGAGCGCCGCATTTTCCCAACCGCTCGACATCCGCGCGGGTATGAATGCCGCTTTCTGCGACCAGGATTGGCAAAGGACCGAGTCGAGACGAGGAGTGCAATCGCGCAGAAAGGCGTTCGGTTGTTCCCAGATCAACTTTGAATGTTTTCAAATCGCGATTATTCACTCCGATCAATTGAGCTCCTATGTTTACCGCGCGGTCGAGTTCGGATTCATCGTGCACTTCTACCAATGCGGCCAATCCGGCTTCCATCGCCAAGGCGTGAAATGCTTTCAACTGAGCGTCGCTTAAAATCGCGACAATCAACAAAATGGCATCAGCCCCCCACCGAATCGCTTCTGAAATCTGCCGCTCATCGATGATAAAATCCTTCCTGAGTAACGGCAGTTTTACTGCCTGTCGAATTTGCCGCAAGTACTCGAGAGATCCTTGAAAAAACTTTTGGTCAGTTAACACCGACAGGCAATTGGCGCCCGCGGCCTCATATTGTCTCGCGGTGCGAACAGGATCAAAATCACGGCAGATCACGCCGGCGGATGGGGATGCCTTTTTTATCTCGGCAATTAGGGCAACCGGCCTGGTACCCTTATTTCGCAATGCTGAAACAAAATCGCGTTTCTCGTCACGATTTTGCAATTCCTGCGCAAGTTGAACTCCGCTGCCTTTGAGGGGGGCAAGGCTGACAATCTCTCGCGTCTTCTCCTCAACAATTTTATCAAGAATTGTCACAGCTCAGAATCCTCAATTCAGGGCTGGGCAAGCTATTCCTCGTCGTCCTTGACACCCTGCATGCGTTTGAGTGGACAACCCGCGCGCAGCCATCCATTCACAAATGGATCCAATTCGCCGTCCATCACAGCCTGAACGTTGCTGGTTTCAACGCCCGTGCGGAGATCCTTCACCATCCGATACGGTTGAAATACATAGCTTCGAATCTGATTGCCCCAGGAAATACTCCCTTTCTCGCCATAAAACCTTTCCATTTCCGCCTTTTGCGCATCCTGCCGTTGCGCATAGATTTTTGAGAGCAACAACTTCATAGCGGTCGCTCGGTTTTGATGCTGCGAACGCTGATTTTGTGACGCGGCCACAAGACCAGTTGGAATATGTGTAATCCGCACGGCTGTTTCGACCTTATTGACGTTCTGCCCACCTTTGCCGCCAGAACGGAAGGTATCCACGCTGAATTCAGTGGGAGGGATTTCAATTTCGGACGAAGTCTCTTCAATTTCTGCAATGACATCAACGCTGGCAAAGCTGGTGTGCCTCCGTTTGTTTGAATCGAAAGGCGAGATCCGCACCAAACGGTGCACGCCTCGTTCGGCTTTGGTAAAGCCATAGGCATTCTCGCCGGTGAACACCAGGGTGGCACTCTTGATGCCCGCGGTTTCTCCCACAAGCACATCGGTGACGTCCACTTCCCAACCGCGCGAGTCCGCCCAACGTTGGTACATGCGCATGAGCATATTGGCCCAATCGCATGATTCAGTTCCTCCAGCCCCGGCATTGATACTAACAATGCAATTGCTCTTATCGTGCGGTCCGTTGAGAAATACTTTCAGCTCGAGCGAGTCGAGTTCCTTGAAATATTTGGAGAGATCTTGTTCGAGCTCCTGTTGAATTTTTTCTTGGGCTTCGGCCGGTTCGGCCTCACCCAGTTCCACCATCACGTGAAAATCTTCCAGCTTTTTCTCCGCTGTGAGGAGTGGTTCTACTTTGTTCCGAAGCGAATTGGCTTCTTCGATGAGTTTTTGCGCTTGTTCGCGGCTATTCCAGAAATTGTCAGTCGCCATCAGGGCGTTGAGTTCGCCCAGGCGCTTTTGTGCGCCCGGTACGTCAAAGAAACCTCCGCAGATGAGCAAGCTTATCGGTGGCAGTCGTCAATTCCGCTGTAATCGTATCGAACATGGTGCAAAATGTAGGCTTTTAACTCTGCGGTTGCAAGTTGAAGCGAAACCGATCTATTCCAAAAGATTTACCACGGATAAAACCGGAGAACACTGGCAAGAGAGGGAAAAATAAAGTTTTCAGTTCCATAACTTTTCATGCGGTTTTAGAGATGAAGTCCTGTGTAATTAGGTGGCCTTAATACCCTCTCCGTCTCTCGGCGTGTGGGGATGGATTCCTGGGCGCCAAATTTCAATGTTGCCAGTGCTCCGGCGCAATTTGCCTGACAAACCGCGCTTGCCACGCTTGAACCTTCAGCTCGCCTTGAGACATACGTTCCCGTAAAGGCATCCCCAGCACCGACGGTATCCACGGGCTGAATCTCCGCGGTTGGGATCTCGAGTCTCTCCAAACGACTTGCCACGATCGTCGATCTGGCGCCCCGGGTTATGATCAGCGTTTCGATTCCTTTTTTTGCCAAATAGCGATCCGAAACTTTCCGGGGCTGCGGACCAAAGATCGCCAGCGCTTCGCTCTCGTTTACAATGACTGTATCCAATTTCCATTTTCCCCAGGGAAGGTCATCGCGGATGGGTGAGGCATTCAGCACGACTGGAATACCCGCCCGATTGGCTATGCGCACCGCTTCGCTCACTGCAGGGATGCCCACTTCCAATTGAACGAGCAGCATTTTGCTGGATAGGATGTGTTTTTGGTTTGATGTCACCATGGAACCAGTTAATTCACCATTCGCTCCCGCTGCCACGACAATGGTATTTTCGCCATGTTGATCAACGACGATCATAGCGGATCCAGTGCGAGAGTTTTTCACGACGGAAACGCCATTTGTTCGAATGCCTTCCTTCCTTAACCGAACGAGATACGCTCGTCCCTCCGGCTCAGAGCCTACGCACCCGATCATGGTAACGAGAGAACCTTGACGTGCTGCTGCGATAGCTTGGTTTGCGCCTTTGCCTCCAAATCGTTGAAAAAATCCAATTGCGTGTACCGTTTCACCCGGGTGCGGTAACCGACGGACGGAGGCGAGATAATCAATGTTTAATGAACCAACAACAGTCACCATAGTTCAAAAGGCGAATTCATATTGCAGCGAAATTGTCGATGATCACGCATTTGCAGCAAAATTTGAAGACAGGTTACTATGGTAGGCCTTTGACAGAAATGCCTAGAATTTCGCGAAGCGTATGGAGTGCGCCGTCTTCCGGCGCTTTGGATTGCCATTTGCTTTTAAGACCCTTGCTGAGGAAGAAAATGAAAAGCGCCGGGATACGGCGCACTCCATACGCTTCGCGAGTTCAATTACACTCTCCCAAGGCTCTATCGTTTTTTGATTGCGGCTCTGCCGCGCTAAGTCTTGGCGTCTTCGCGTTTGAAATTCTTTGCACGACCCTCGGGTTAGTCTAGCCACTTAATGGTCGATTCAATAATAATACTTGGTGTCGGCGCTCGGTCCACCCTGGGCGCGGGCTCTGATCTGGCTTTTCTGGCGGATGATCACGCTGCCGTCTGCCTGACCGACCGGTTGATCGGGCGTGATAGCCCAGGCCCAGAGCGGTTTGCTCTGTGTGCCACCGCCAAAGCGGCCCATATGTCCGAGATCCCAAAGGGCAGTGTTGGGAGTGTCGCTGACTCGATGTGTGATGAAGGCACGGCGACTGTCGCACTCCGAACTTTTCTTCGGCCAGGCCGGTTCATTCTCGTCCGGGTTGGGGCTCGGGTTGCCTTGAGCATTGAGGAATTTCATTCCAGGTGTGGCCGTGAAGTTTGCAAACCACATATAGGGGGTATAAACCATTGAGGCGGTGGTGTCCCAACCGCCGTAATCCCGGGTGGTGGCATCCGCAAAACTGGCTGGATTGGCATAATTAAACCACGATCTACCCACTCCAACGGCAGTAATAGGACAAATGAGGATGCGAGTGTTTTTGACGTACGTCCCACGCATCGCGTCCACAATACTACGATTTCCTGTGGTGGTCGTCCGGTGGTAGTCCGGGCTGCCATCTTCGTGGTAAGGAAATTTTCCGGCGGCATCATCAGCGTACATGATCTGAGATAGATATTGCTGCCGAATGTTGTTGATGCACGAGGCGCGCTGACCGGTGTATTTTGCTTTCCCAAGAGCGGGCAGCAGCATTGAGGCGAGAATCGCGATGATGGCGATGACGACCAGCAGTTCAATCAAAGTAAATCCGTCCCGCTTGCTTATGCTCATCCTTAATCGTTGTACTTTCATGGGACTCCAAACTTTAGCATTAATCAGATCGCTCGTAAATGGCAGGTTTTTGGGGTTAATGCACGTTTATTTGCTGTGCTCCAACTTATCGAGAACAACATCCATTCGCCCGGCCTGATCTTCCCACCTATCCAGAATCTTTTCAAACCGGTCTAGTTGCTGGCTTGCTTTCTCTTGCAGATCGGGCGTGCCTGGGGAAGTCCGCGCGCTCCGTTTGATCCGACGAATGAAAAAAAACCAAATCATCGCCGCGATGAAAATGGGGAGCACGTTCCAGAGCAGCATTGTGTTGGCCTGGCGTGCCTCCAATTGTGGCAGGTTAAAGAGCTTTTCCTCCAGGTTGCCAGTCATCCGTACTTTGGTTCGAAATGGAATCTTTTTCTGGCTACGCAATAATTTCGGATTTCCAAGGATTGCTTTCAACTGGTATGCAAATCTTTGGTAGGCCATGTTGTTCTCATGACCGAGACGGTTCAACGCTCGGGGCCATCGTTGCGAAAGCGTTTCGTGCGGATGCTGATCCTGTGCGGAGGACTCTATCTCCTAGCCTGTATTGGGTGCGCCAGTTTTCAACGACGGTTGATTTATTTTCCTCCCGTTTATAGCGCCGAGCAGGTGGACCAATTGGCTGGGTCTCAGAATATCGAGCGTTGGAAAACTGCTAAAGGCGAGTCGATTGGTTGGAAACGATTGTCGCCACGGCAGCCTGCGGAGGGCAGGGTGCTGATCACTCATGGCAATGCTTGTTGCGCATTTCAATGCAGCCATTACGCCGATACCATACAGAGCGGCGCTCTGCTGGATGTATTCATCGTGGAATATCCCGGTTACGCCGATTGTTCGGGTCGGCCAACTGAGACCTCGATTTACCAATCGGCCACAAAGGCATTTGAATCGCTGCCAACGAATGGGCCCATTTATCTCGTGGGTGAATCTCTGGGGACCGGAGTGGCCGCCTATCTGGCTGGACATTATCCGGAAAAGATCGGCGGCATCGCTTTGCTTGCACCATATCCCTGCCTGGCGGATGTGGCTCAGGCGCATATGAAATTACTCCCCGTCAGCTGGCTCCTTTCGGAACATTTTCCTGCCGAAGAACATTTGCGGAAATTTCATGGCCCGGTTGCGGTCCTGGTTGGAGGCCAGGATACTGTCGTGCCGCAAAGGTTCGGGCGAAAGCTTTACGAACGATATTCAGGTCCGAAACGGATTTGGGAATTCCCTGAACTCGATCACGATCGGTTAATGGATCAGTCGCCTGAAGTGTGGAAACAGATCGTCGAATTCTGGCAGCGGTGAATGTGGCTGGCGCACAGTAATCACCGCCTGATTAAGAGTGGGTAGAGGCGAGAAACCCTTGAAATTAAAAGGGTTTAACTTCTTGAGGCGCTCCAACACCCCCATAAATGGAGTGTTAATGAGACGCGGTCAGCGGAAGTGTCGGAATTGGCCCCGCCCACTTTTGATCACACCCTAATCACCCGGAAAGATCTTCTTGACCTCGGCTTTTGTCGGGTCGTTAATGGTCCTGAAGCGCTCACGTAATATTGGTTATTCAACCTTATGCAAGTGAATCTGCCAACCTCCCCTTCATTATGCAAATCACACGCCGTCACTTTATCAAATCCAGCGTCGCTTGTGGCATCGGTATGACCCTGGAGTCGACCCGGTCGTTCGCCGCCACAGCTTCGAGCACGATTCCCATTGGCTTTCAGCTTTACACGGTGCGCGGCGAATTCGCTCGCGATGTTCCCGGCACCCTGAAGAGCCTGGCCGGTATTGGTTACAAAGGCGTCGAGTTCTGGGGTTACGGGGGAACGCCAAATGTTTATCAAAAATATTCCGCTGCGGATCTGCGAAAGTTGCTCGATGAAAATGGGCTTAAGTGCTGCGGCATCCATTTGGAATTAAAGGCCCTCGCACCGGAGAATCTGAACCGCACCATCGAGAACAGCCGCATACTTGGCAATGAGTATCTCAATGTCGCTGCCGCAAAAGAGAAGATGGGCTCCGAGAATTCCATTGCCTCGTTGGCGACATTTTTAAATGAAACCGCCATCAAGTGCCGGCCTCACAAAATGCTCGTCGGCTATCATGCGCACCCCTTTGACTTCGAAAAGATTAACGGCCGCTTCGCGTGGGAACTTCTCTTTAGCCATACCGAGCCGGAAGTGAACATGCAGATGGACGTTGGCAACTGCCTGGCTGGCGAGGGCGATCCCGTTGCGATGCTCAAGGAATTCCCCGGACGCACTCGGAGCATCCACATCAAGGAACATAATGAAAAGACTTTTGAGAGCGACTTCTACAAGGAGATCTTCCGCCTTTGTGAAACCACTTCCGCCACGAAATGGTATATCGTGGAAATGGGCGGCACCCTGGGCAACGGTTTCGAGGTGCCCCGTCAAGCTTTGGGGAAATTGCACGGTCTGGGCAAATAAGGGCTGCCGCGACATCCAGAGAGGAGACGAAATATGCGAGCAAATGATACCAAAGGAACGTTGCCGGCGACCGGTCTTTCCCGCCGCAAATTCATGGTAAGCGGAGGTGGGGCTGCAGTGGCACTGACGATCGTCCCGCGACATGTCCTGGGCGGCGCAGGCTTTATCGCTCCCAGCGAGAAAGTTGCCCTGGCCTACGTCGGTTGTGGAACGCAAGGCCTAAGAGAAATGCTGCGCCTGCTCACGCTGCCGGAAATCCAGATTGTTGCTGTCTGCGATCCAGTCAGGGAGGGTCATGATTATGTGGATTGGTCCAGAGACGGGTTGCGGTTAGCTATTGCCACGGCCTTGGGAAAGCCTGATTGGCGCCGCGGCGCGCCCGGTATTCCTGGTGGCCGCGAGATTGCAAAAGAGCTCGTCGAAACCTCGTATGCAAACCAGAGGCATTCCGAAAAATTCCGCGGCTGCCGGGCCTATGCAGATTTTCGCGAGCTGCTGGATGAAGAGAAGGACGTAAGCGCTGTTAAAATTATGACGCCCGATCACCTCCATGCGACGGTTGCCATCGCGGCTATGCGTAAGGGAAAGCATGTGCTGATGCATAAACCCTTAGCCAACCGTCTGCACGAGGCACGACTGGTTATCGAGACGGCACGTAAGTCCGAAGTCGCGACGCATTTTCTGCCCGCCAGCGAAGGCGCCAACATTCGTGCGATAAAAGAAGCCATCGATGCTGGAATGATCGGGAAACTGCGCGAAATCCATAACTGGTCGAATCGGCCAATGTGGCCGCAATATTCGACCATCCCGACCGAGCGACCGCCGGTCCCTGAGGGCTTCGACTGGCAGCTCTGGCTGGGGCCGACGCTCGATCGCCCTTACCACCCTCATTATACTCACGCCGTTTTTCGTGGTTGGTACGAATTCGGCGGCGGTGCATTAGCCGATATGGGGCATTACAGCCTTTGGCCGGTTTTTCAGCTCTTCGATCTGGACGCGCCCGTAGCGGTAGAGTCCCAAGCCAGCCACTTGTGCACCATGGACGGCAACGTTGCCGTGAGGATAAAAAATGATTATTCGTTTCCGGCCGCCTGCACGATTCGCTTCAAATTCGTTGCGAAAGGCAGCCGGCCTGCGCTGGACATTTTCTGGTACGATGGCTCGATGAAGCCCCCGATACCTGACGAACTGGAGGACAAAGAATTAGAGCCCGAAGGCATGCTGTTCGTCGGGGACCAGGGAAAAATTCTCGGCGGTTTTCACGGGGAGGCCGCACAGATTGTTGGAAGTCAGAAGCCCTTGCCCGGCATCGAGAAGCTCGGACAGGAACCAACTCGGACACGTGACCAGGCCATCGCGTTGTGGATCGCCGCTGCGCGCGGTCGCCAGCCTACCTATGGGAATTTCCTTCTGGGCGGGCCGATTTCGGATGCGTTCAACCTCGCGGCGGTTTCATTGCGTCTTGGAGGCAAGAAGTTAGTCTTCGATGCAGCAGAGGCGAAAGTGACGAACGTTGCTGATGCCAACAAGTACCTTACCCGCGAATATCGCAAAGGATGGGAATTGACCTCAGCATAAACCGCCTCGGCGTTTTTTTCCGCAGATTTGGAACAAGTAAAGCCAAAGAATTTACCACGGATAAAACCGGAGAACACGGATAAGACAGGGAAAAATAAAAGTTTTTGGTGGCAGATGTTTTCATGCGGTCTTAGAGATGAAGACCTGTGCAATTGGTGAATTTCTCTTCCGTCAATATCCGTGCTTTCCGGTTTTATCCCTGGTCAAAATCTCCTGTCGGCCGTTCCTTGTTGGGTTGACGGGCTTGTTGCGGGTTGCGCGGTGCGCCTATTTGTTCTTCAAATTTGGGATGGTGAAATACAGGATTTCGCCATTGTCCCCGTTGGGACGCAAGACGCGAAGCAGAACGACCTCTCCCTTGGCATGATCGCTCAGTGCGACCGCATCATCGGCGCTATGAACTGCTTTTTTGTTGATAGCTAGGATGACATCATTCAGTTGCAATCCCTTCCTGGCGGCTGGCGAATTCGGTTCAAGATTGCTGACCAGAGCCCCTTGGACATTGGCTGGAATTAACAACTGATGCCGGGAACGCGGATCCAGATCCGTTACCTCTACTCCATCCAAAGCATCGACAGCAGGCTGGACCCGCTCACGTCTTTGCGAGCGTCTTGAAGTCGTTAAGAATTTGTCGGGAAAGTCAGAAACAACGGCAGTGAGGCTTTTTTCTTTGCCATCTCGAATCACTTTGGCTGTCACTTTAGTTCCAGGAGCGGTTTCAGAAACGAACAAGCGTAGTTGCCTCATGTCATTAATTTTTCTGCCATTAAGTTCGATAATAAAGTCTTCATCCCTGAATCCTGCTTTGGCAGCGGGGGAATTCTCCTGAACGCTCGTAACCAGTGCGCCCGAAGTATCCGGAAGGTTTAGTTCCCGCGCTACATCCGGACTCATTTCCTCGAGTAATTTCAAACCGAGATAACCGCGGGTCACTTTGCCTTCCTTGGTTAAATGATCCATCACATAACGCGCCATGTTGATCGGGACGGCAAATCCAATTCCTTGATTGCCGCCGCTTCCACTAATGATCCAGGTGTTGATGCCGATCAAACGACCTTCCGCATCGACAAGAGCACCGCCTGAATTACCCTGATTGATGGCGGCGTCAGTTTGAATGAAGTTTTCATAGCCCATCATCCCAAAACCGCCACGGCCCACCGCGCTGACAATTCCCATCGTTACAGTTTGGCCGACGCCGAAGGGATTGCCTATGGCAAAGACGCTATCACCAACTTCGAGTTGATCGCTATTTGCCAGCACTGCAGCGGGCAAATCTTTCGCGTCGATCTTGATAAGGGCGACATCCGTCGGCGGGTCTGTGCCGATGATTTTTGCGGGATATTCTTTTTGGTTGGAGAGGGAGACTTTGACGCTCTCAGCACCTTCAATTACATGATTGGCTGTAAGAATATAGCCGTCTGAGGTAACAATAGTTCCTGCGCCCAGCCCCTGCGTTTCTCGTTCCTCCGGTTGGGATTGCCGGCCGTAACGTTCTCCAAAAAACTGTCGAAATACGGGATCTTCCAGGAGAGGATTTGAGCTTTGCCGCTCGCGAGTAACCATTGTGGAGTAAATATTCACAACACTGGGAGCGACCCTTCGGACCATTGGTGCGAAGCTGGTAGCCGCTTTGATTTCAGGCTTCAGTGGTGTTTCGACGACGGTGGGTTTTGGGGGCGGCAGAGGAGGGGAGTGAGAAGCCGTCGAGGCGCCCTTTGCTGTGAAAGCATAATCAGGGCTGGCGACAGCAAAAATGCAAAAGAACTTTCCAATCAAATTCAGGGCTGATTTGTAAGCAGGTTTCATCGCGCGCAACTCCATCCGTTCATTAACAAATCACATGAAAACCAGTTTTGTCAAAAAAGGTCCAGAAGAGTTTTGTCTGCTGATAGGTCATGGGGCGAATTGCTACCGGTGGCGAGGAAGGCATAAAGAGGGAGGTTTGGAGTGATGGAGTGACGGGGAGTCGCTCTGATTCTATTGCTGATGATTTGGGGCCGATTTAAGAGCGTGGTTTTGGGTAAACGGGAATGAAGAGACTTTTACATGAGGTAACGGAGGAAACTGAGAGCAGAAAGAAAGAAACAGAAACCCGCGCTTAGCTCAAAAGACTCTAATTTGAAGAAATCGACTTAGGGGCAGAGTCGGCTTGCGGGGGTTCTCGAAGCTCGAACCAAAAGCGGGTTCCCTGGTTCGGCTGAGATTCCACACCTATCCGCCCACCCATCCGTTCGAGGCCTTTGCGGACCAGCGCCAGGCCTACGCCTGTGCCGGGATAGGAGTCCTGAGAATGTAATCTTTGGAATAATCCAAAGATTTTTTTATGGTATTGCGCGGGAATGCCGATGCCCCAGTCCGCCACCCAGATTCGAACAACTCCTCCCCGAGGTTCGGACCAGATTTCGATGCGGGGCAGTTGGCCAGGTTCAACAAATTTAAGAGAATTGGAGATCAGGTTATAAAGGACCTGGCGCAGGGTGGCGGGGTGGGCCATGACCACGCCCAAGGTTTTGCGCACCTGAATTTCCGCTTTGCGTTCCTGAACTTCCGGTTCGATAGAGGCAAGGACATCGGAAACCGCAGCTCCAATGTCCACACAAACCAATTCGAGGTCACAACTGCTCAAACGACTGTATTGGAGCAAGTCCAGCAGGAGCAAATCCATGTACTTGGCGGCGCGTTCGATGCGTTCGAGATAATCGCGGCTTTCGGCTGAAAGAGCCGCGGCGGATTGTTCGCGCAGGAACTGAGCGAAGCTGCGAATGGAACGCAACGGCGCGCGCATATCGTGTGAAATGGAATAACCGAACGCTTCCAGTTCCTGGTTGATTTCTGTCAGATCATTGATGCGGCGTTCCAACTCGACATTGAGCGATTTGATTTCGGTTTCGGACGCTCTGCGCGAAGTGATATCGCGAGCAAAAATATAAACCAATTGCTCCGAGCTAAACGGGGCTGCGGTCCAGCCGAGCCAGCGAATCGAGCCATCGCGACAGAGGCAACGGTTTTCAAAGTAAGCTGGCGCAGAACCCAGCTTGAGCTGATTCAGGCGGTCAGCCATTTCGCTGCGATCCTCAGGATGGACAAATTCGAGCAAAGATTTTGAACGCAGCTCGTCGACGGTGAACCCAAGAGTGCTTTCCCAAACGGGATTTAGCTGGATGAAAAAATCATCAAAGCTGGCGATAGCCAACAGATCGAGCGAAAGGGTGAAAAAACGATTTCGCTTGGTTTCCAATTCCAACCGATCAGCGACTTCAGCCAGTTGGCGTTGATGCCTGGACTCTTCGAGGAGGCGGAGTTGCTCGGCCTGACGCCGCACCAACTCCGATTTGTTCTGGAGTTCGACCAGAACGGCAACTTTGCTTCGCAGAATCTCCGGCACGATCGGGGTGAGCATGTAATCGACGGCACCCAACGAATAACCTTTGGCAATATGATTCTCTGAGGTGTTTATTGATGTGACAAAGATGATAGGTGTTTGCTCGGAGCTGGCACGCTTGCGGATGATCATGGCGGTCTCAAACCCATCCATACAGGGCATGGAAACATCCAGCAGGATCACGGCAAAATCCTGATGCAGCAGATGACGGAGAGCTTCCTTGCCTGAACGCGCCTTGACGATGTTTTGGCCAAGCGACGAGAGAATGGCTTCGACGGCCATCAGTTTGTCGGCCCGGTCATCGACGAGAAGAATATTTGCCTTGAGTGGTGGCCCCTCAGACGAGTCAAGCGAGCCGTTGCCACTCGCCGGATGCGCAGGCCTGTCCGGCGCCACGAGTGGCTCAACTGCTGCCGTTTTGTTTATGCTCCCGGTCATCGGTGCAGCCATAAGCGCAGGATGGAACGCAATTGCTCGGCCTCAACCGGTTTGCAGATGTAGTCGGACGCGCCGGCTGCAAGGCATTTCTCACGGTCACCTTTCATTGCTTTGGCGGTGACCGCGACCATGGGCAGATCCTTGAACTCCGAAATTTCTCGAATGGCGCGCATGGTTGTGTAGCCATCCATAGTGGGAAGCATGATGTCCATTAGCACGATATCGACATCCCGTTGGTCGAGCAGCATCTGAATCCCCTCTTTGCCGTTTTCGGCGGAAATGACCTTCATCTTGAACCGCTCGAGAAGGCTCGTCATGGCAAAGATGTTCCGGATATCATCGTCCACCAGGAGGACCTTCTTGCCTTCGAGCACTCCCTGATGCAGGTGTTCGAGCATTTTGCGCTGCTTATCAGGCAGCTTGGAGACATTGCGGTGCAACAACAGCGCGGTTTCATCCAGCAACCGTTCCGGTGAACGAACGTCCTTGATGACGATGGTTTCCGCCAACCCTTCAAGACGAGCGGCTTCTTCATCCAACAATTCTCGGGCGGTGTAAATAATAATGGGGAGGGTTCTGGAAACAGGCGATTGTTTGACTTGTTCGAGCAGTTCCATGCCGGACATGTCGGGCAACCCAAGATCCAGCACCATGCAGTCGAACTTTTGTTCTTGCAGGGCGGAGAGGGCCTCCCGTCCGGTGGCAACGACTGTGGTCTTAACGTCGCCATTCCCGATTAGCTCGCGAATGCTCATGGTTTGGATTTCGTCATCCTCGACCACGAGCAGGTTTTTCACCGGCCGGCCGATGAAATCTTTCAGTTCCTCGAAGGCTTGCTGTAAAGTTTCTTTGGTTTCGGACTTGGTCATGTAGCCCAGAGCGCCCTGTGTGCGGGCCGGATGGGGGTCATCATCGACGGAGATAATATGCACGGGAATATGACGCGTCGCCAAATCGACTTTAAGTCGGTCGAGGACATGCCAGCCGTCCAGATCTGGTAAATGGACATCCAGCGTCACGGCGGCAGGCTTTAATTCGCGAGCGAGAACCAGGGCATCGGTGCCACGCTGAGCGATGACGCCTTTGAATCCTTTCTCATGTGCCATTTCAAGGAGGATGCGGCTGTAATTTGGGTCATCCTCGACGATCAGGAGCACCTTATCATCCGCGGCGATTTTGCCGCGATCATCCTCGGCGCTAATCTCAAGGAGGGCCGCATCTTCGTGGAGGGCCGGCGTTTCCTGCTCGAGTGGAGGCGGCAGTGCAACCACTGGTCGTGACGAACTGATGTCTTTGCGCACGGTGCGAATGGGCACATGTGTTTGCGGCAGATACAGAGTAAAAGTGCTGCCCTGGCCGACCGCGCTGGCCAGTCGAATTTCACCACCAAGTAATCTTGCAATCTCGCGGCTGATGGCCAACCCCAGCCCAGTGCCTCCATATTTGCGGCTGGTGCTGCCGTCGGCTTGTTGGAATGCCTCGAAGATGAGTTGTTGTTTCTCCGGAGCAATGCCGATTCCAGTATCGCTCACTGAGAAGGCAATGACCGAACGCGCATGATTGAGCACTTCCTGGCCAGGACTCCAGCCCTCGGTAACGGGTGCGAGACGCAGCACAACGCTGCCTTTCTCGGTAAACTTGAAGGCGTTGGACAGCAGGTTTCGAATCACCTGCTCCAATCGTTGAGAATCAGTGAACATGCTGGAGGGAAGATCATCATCGACTTGGATATCAAACTCGAGGCGTTTGGAATCGGCCACATGGCGGAAGGTGCGCTCGACGTAGTCCTGCAATTCGTTAAATCGCAACGCAGCGATATCCACCGTGACGGTTCCGGACTCGATCTTCGAGAGATCCAGGATGTCGTTAATGAGACTGAGCAGGTCATTTCCTGAGGCTTGGATGGTGTGCGCAAACTCGATTTGTTTGGGAGTGAGGTTGCCTTCGGCATTTTGCGAGAGTTGATCGGCCAGGATGAGCAGGCTGTTGAGAGGCGTGCGCAACTCGTGGGACATATTGGCGAGGAATTCCGATTTGTATTTGGAGGTCAGGGCGAGTTGCTCGGCCTTCTCTTCCAGCGCCTGCCGGGCTTGTTCGACTTCGTTATTCTTGCGCTCGACTTCGGCATTCTGCTCGGCCAGTAGACGGGCCTTTTCCTGCAGTTCGAGGTTGGTATTCTGCAGTTCTTCCTGCCGGCTCTGCAACTCGCGCGCCAGTGATTGTGATTGCTTCAGCAGATCCTCGGTACGAGTGTTCGCTTCAATCGTGTTCAGCACGATGCCGATGGATTCTACGAGTTGATCCAGAAAGGCCTGATGCGCGGCGCTAAATTGATCGAAGGACGAAAGTTCCATGACCGCCTTGACTTGTCCTTCGAACAAGACCGGCAACACGATGATATTGGTCGGTTTGGCTTGGCCAAGTCCGGAGGTAATCTGAACGTAGTCCGTTGGAGCGTTGGTAATCAGGATGCGTTCTTTTTCAAGGGCCGCCTGGCCGACTAAACCCTCACCCAAAGAGAACCGGTTGCCGACATTCTTGCGATTTCTAAACGCGTAACTCGCTAGTAACTTCAGGTGTGGCTCAGTATGTTCCTCTTGAGTCTCTTCCTTCGGGGTTTCGACAACATAAAAGACACCGTGTTGAGCGGAAACGACCGGCGCCAGTTCAGACAGAATCAACTTGCCCACCGCAAGCATGTCCTTTTGGCCCTGGAGCATGCGCGTAAATTTCGTGAGGTTTGTTTTGAGCCAATCCTGTTCATTGTTCTTGATTGTCGTATCTTTGAGATTTCGAATCATCTCATTGATATTGTCCTTCAATGCCGCCACTTCGCCGCTGGCATCCACCTGAATGAAGCGTGTCAGATCACCCTTGGTTACAGCGGTCGCGACATCCGCAATGGCGCGAACCTGGGTGGTAAGATTTGCGGCAAGCTGATTGACGTTGTCAGTCAGATCTTTCCAGGTGCCTGCCGCGCCGGGCACACTGGCCTGGCCCCCCAGCTTTCCTTCCACGCCGACTTCGCGAGCCACTGTGGTGACCTGTTCGGCGAAGGTGGCCAATGTATCGATCATGCTGTTGATGGTGTCGGCCAATTCTGCGATTTCACCTTTGGCTTCGACGAGCAGCTTGCGTTTCAAATCACCGTTGGCAACAGCGGTGACGACTTTTGCAATGCCGCGCACCTGATTGGTCAGATTGGAAGCCATGAAATTGACGTTGTCGGTCAGATCTTTCCAGGTGCCGGAAACGCCTTTGACCTGCGCCTGGCCGCCCAGCTTTCCTTCCGTGCCGACCTCGCGCGCAACACGCGTGACTTCATCCGCAAAGGAGGAGAGCTGATCGACCATGGTATTCACGGTGTCCTTGAGTTGCAGGATTTCGCCGCGGACATCTACGGTGATCTTTTTGGAAAGGTCGCCGTTAGCAACCGCCGTGGTCACCGCGGCGATGTTACGGACCTGAGTCGTCAGGTTGGAGGCCATGAAATTGACATTGTCGGTAAGGTCTTTCCAAACGCCGGCAAGACCACGGACGTCCGCCTGGCCGCCAAGTTTCCCTTCGCTACCGACTTCGCGCGCCACACGTGTTACTTCCGAGGCAAAGGAGCGGAGCTGATCGACCATGGTGTTGATGGTATCTTTCAGTTCCAGAATTTCACCTTTGACATCGACCGTGATTTTCTTGGAAAGGTCACCATTCGCCACAGCCGTAGTGACGGCGGCGATATTTCGGACCTGGCCTGTTAGGTTTGAGGCCATCGAGTTGACCGAATCCGTCAGGTCTTTCCACGTGCCGGCTACGCCTTTGACCTCCGCCTGGCCGCCTAGTTTGCCCTCGGTACCGACCTCTCGCGCGACACGCGTGACTTCATCAGCGAATGAGGAGAGCTGATCGACCATGGTGTTGACGGTGTTTTTCAGTTCCAGAATTTCACCTTTGACATCGACCGTAATTTTTTTGGAAAGGTCGCCGTTAGCCACTGCGGTGGTGACGGCTGCGATATTTCGGACCTGAGCGGTCAGATTCGAGGCCATGGAATTGACCGAATCGGTCAGATCCTTCCAAGTGCCTGCGACGCCTTTAACCTCTGCCTGGCCGCCGAGCTTCCCTGCCGTTCCGACTTCGCGCGCCACACGGGTCACTTCATCCGCGAAGGACGAGAGCTGGTCCACCATGGTATTGACTGTGTCCTTGAGCTGTAGAATTTCTCCTTTGACATCAACGGTAATCTTCTTGGAAAGATCGCCGTTCGCCACAGCGGTGGTGACTTCGGCAATATTTCGGACCTGAGCGGTCAGATTCGAGGCCATGGAATTGACCGAATCGGTCAGGTCCTTCCAGGTGCCTGCGACCCCGCGCACCTGGGCCTGGCCGCCCAGCTTCCCTTCTGTGCCGACTTCGCGCGCGACACGGGTCACTTCAGCTGCGAACGAACGAAGCTGATCCACCATCGTATTGATCGTGTCCTTCAGTTGGAGAATTTCCCCCTTAACATCGACTGTAATTTTTTTGGAGAGGTCTCCATTGGCGACGGCGGTCGTTACCTCGGCGATATTACGCACCTGGGAGGTTAAGTTGCCGGCCATGAAATTTACGTTATCCGTCAGGTCTTTCCACGTGCCGGCGACGCCTTTGACTTCTGCCTGGCCGCCGAGTTTGCCTTCGGTTCCTACTTCGCGCGCGACACGGGTGACTTCTGCGGCAAATGACGAGAGCTGATCGACCATCGTATTGATCGTGTCTTTGAGCTGGAGGATTTCTCCTTTAACATCGACCGTGATTTTCTTTGAGAGGTCACCGTTAGCCACGGCGGTAGTCACTTCGGCAATATTGCGCACCTGCGCGGTAAGATTCGATGCCATGGAATTGACCGAATCGGTCAGGTCCTTCCAGGTGCCTGCCAATCCACGGACTTGGGCCTGGCCGCCCAGTTTGCCTTCGGTACCTACTTCACGGGCCACCCGGGTGACTTCGGTCGCGAAGGAACGGAGCTGGTCGACCATCGTGTTGATCGTGTCTTTGAGCTGGAGGATTTCACCTTTGACATCGACGGTAATCTTCTTGGAAAGATCGCCGTTGGCGATAGCGGTGGTGACTTCAGCAATATTGCGCACCTGCGAGGTTAAATTGCCTGCCATGAAATTGACGTTGTCGGTGAGATCTTTCCAGGTGCCTGCGACGCCTTTGACATCTGCTTGTCCGCCCAGTTTGCCTTCGGTGCCGACTTCGCGAGCCACGCGCGTGACTTCCGCTGCGAACGAAGAAAGCTGATCGACCATGGTGTTAATGGTGTTTTTCAGCTCGAGAATTTCACCTTTGACATCGACAGTGATCTTTTTGGACAGATCACCCTTGGCAACGGCGGTAGTAACGGCGGCGATATTACGAACCTGGGAGGTGAGATTACCGGCCATGAAATTGACGTTATCGGTCAGGTCTTTCCAGGTGCCCGAGACACCTTCGACTTTGGCTTGTCCACCGAGTTTACCTTCGGTACCGACTTCGCGTGCTACGCGAGTGACTTCCGAAGCGAACGAGCGCAGTTGGTCGACCATCGTATTGATCGTGTCTTTGAGCTCGAGGAATTCGCCACGGACGTCGACCGTGATTTTTTTTGTTAAATCTCCATTCGCGACTGCGGTGGTAACCGTAGCGATATTGCGGACCTGGGAGGTCAGATTCGAAGCCATCAGATTCACGTTATCCGTCAAATCTTTCCAGGTGCCGGCAACACCTTTGACCTTTGCCTGGCCTCCTAATTTTCCTTCGGTACCGACTTCACGCGCCACGCGATTGACTTCAGAGGCAAAAGCGCCAAGCTGGCTAACCATGGTATTGACGGTCTTGGCCGTTCGGAGGAATTCTCCTTCCAGAGCGGAGCCATCGATCTCAAGAGCCATATTCTGGGAAAGATCGCCTTTGGCCACTGCACCAATGACACGGGCGGTTTCGCTAATGGGATGGGCCAAACAATCGATCAAGGTATTGACGGAGTTGACCCTTTCGGACCACGCTCCTGTGGCACTGCCCATACTAAGTCGATCCTGAATCTTACCCTCCCTCCCCACCACTCTGCTGATCCGACTGAGTTCGACGGTCGAGCGCGACATCATTTCAGTCACTTCGTTAAACGCGTCAGCAACTTTTCCGGCGATTCCTGTCCAGGCCAGCGGCAAACGGACCCCGAAATCACCCTTTTTAACCGCCATTAGTGCGCCAAGGACTTGCTCGGCATCCAACTCGTCATTTGACGTGTTGCCATTATGACGACCGGCCGGCCTTGCTGAGTCCCGCGTGGGACCTGTACCCGTCCGCTTTGGATTAGTCTTGCCGCTGATAAAGGTTGCTGAAGGCGGCGATGGATGGCTTGGCGCGGATTGCGGTTGACTATTGCGTTTCATAGGAAAGGAAGGAAGCAGTTTCAGGCTCGAACCGAGTGCTCGAAGGCCGGCCACGATTCTCTAAAAACCAATGTTGATTCAGTGCCAATTAGGAATATTTGTATAATCCCTGGGGTGAAAGGAACATAGGGTGATTACCCCACTGGCATATTTAGGTACTCTGAAATCATCGCTTTTGCTCGTGACGCTTTGACGATAACGAGGTAAAAGGGGCCAAGATGGTAATGAACCACGTAAACTCTGCCCCAGGGGGACTGCTTTACTTTCTTGTGATATTGGCAACCGCTTGTTTCGGGGCAAACAACGAGAAGCCTGTCGTAACGGGAAAGTGGGGCCGGTTCGAGCAGAGTTTCAAGAGCAGTGTTTCCTACACGAGTCCAGTTCAGGAGGCTAACCTCACGGTAGTGTTTCAAGGGCCTGCCGAACAAATGAGCGAAGTCTCAGGTTTTTGGGATGGAGAAACAACCTGGCGAGTGAGATTCTCTCCATCACATGTCGGGCGCTGGATGTTTCGAACCAAATGTTCTGACCCAACTAATAAAGGTTTGCATAATCAAACGGGGACATTTACCTGCACACCAGCTACCGGAAACTCACGGTTTGACCAGCACGGACCGATTCGCGTTTCCAGCGATCACCGCCACTTTGAGCACGCGGATGGGACTCCGTTTTTCTGGCTCGCCGACACTGTATGGAATGGCCCGCGTGTTTCCGAACCAAAGAATTGGGAGTTTTATGCCTTCATCCGTGCCTCTCAGCAGTTCACTGCGGTACAGTGGGCTGTGGCACCGGGGCAGGACGCAAACGGGGAATACGCCATCACTGGTTCCATGCATCGGCTTGATGTGAACCCTGCATTTTTCAGGCGACTGGAGGCCAAAATGGATATTCTTACCCGGCTCGGAATTTTGAATGTGATCGTGCCTTTGCTGGAGATCGGGTCCCACAAGGAGCTTGGCACAACCCTCTCAGATGAGCAGGCTGCGCTTTTTACTCGTTATTTGGCGGCCCGTTGGGGCGCGGATCCCATAGCCTGGTTGTTTGCATTTGAGACGGATACACGGGCAAGGAAGGTGGCACGGTGGAAAAAAATCGGACAAACGACATTTGATCGAGGAGCGCAGGCGCCTGTCATTTTATATCCGGGCGAAACCACGTGGGTTCTTGACGAGTTTCGCAATGAGAGCTGGGTAGATGCTTTCGGTTATCGCAATGTGACGGGCGTGTCGGAAGACGCTTTAAAGCTGGCCGTAGCAGGCCCGTTCTCCAAGGAATGGAAAACGCAGCCCGAACGGCCCATGATCATTTTTTCACCGCACGAAAATGAGCTTAGCCCGCAATCCAGCAAGCGCGTTAGCTGCGAGGATGTTCGAAGGGCGATCTTTTGGGGACTGCTGCAGGCGCCGCCTGCAGGAGTTAGCTACGGCGCGCAAGGAGTGGCCCAGTGGGACACAAAGAAGCAAAGCCAGGAACCAGGAGATTTGCCAATTTGGAAAAAGTCTCTTTTCCTGCCAGGAGCAAAACAAATGGGACATGCGTCAAAATTTATGAATTCAATAGATTTTTGGAAATTGCGTCCCCAACCGCAGTTTCTGGCCGCACAACCAGGGGATGCGGCTCCAGGTCGATATATCGCAGCTTCGGGCCTCAGCAATAAGGCACTCACACTGGTTTACGTGCCGGAAGATCGCCAGCTTGAGCTTTTTTCCGAAGTGCTTCCATTGGCGCCCACGATCACCTGGCTAAACCCTCGAACCGGCGAATCAAGCGAAGCAGTGGCAATCTTAGGCCGGACCTGTCAAATCCCAACACCTGATCCGGGGGATTGGTTGCTCATCGTGAGGGGGAAATAAGGAACCGGTTTATCGGACGAAATCTTGTGTCCCCCATCGCTTGGCCAATCGCCAGGAAAGACTCCTTTGCGAATTTTTTGAGGTGATTTGCCAAAGCGCGCGCGTGTTATTCACGCATAATGCGTGAAAGTTTCACCACGTTGCCGTTTTACGGGCTCCGCACGCGCATATTTGGGCTGGCACTCCCCATGCTCGCCAGTGTTAATCATGAAACCACAATCTGTCAGAACCTACCTAATCCGGGGTAGTCTTTGCATCTCTTTACTCTCCTCTCTAACAATGCTTTCTCTTCACTTTTTCAGAATCAAAGAGAGGATCGAAAGAACGGAGGCCGATCTAAAACGGCAGACGAATGGCCGATATTTGGCGCAGAGCCAATTGACAAAGGCAAATGCCGCGCTGGAGGAAATGGGGCACAATCTGGAAGCGGCAAATCGAGCAAGGGCGCAAGCTGAGGCTAAAGCAGTCTCCCAGAGGAATAAGGCCGAGGAGTTAACTGGTGCGTTGGCGGCTTCGCAAAAGGAAAAAGATCAGGCCAGGACGGAGCTTGCCCGTTACCAAAACATTGGACTGCAGCCCGAGGAAATCGTGCACGTCGCTGCTCAGCTCACGAGCCTTCGAACTGCTTTGGCTAAGTCAGAGAAGCAAAAGGCACTCTTCAAACAACAAATAACCTTCCTGACGGAACAAGCCGGAGGATGCTACGCCCTTTTACCGCCAGGACTGCAAGCCAAGGTCGTGCGCTATGATCCAAAATGGCGCTTTGTGGTTCTAAACGCCGGGACAGAGCAGGGCATGTGCAAAAATGCTGAATTACTTATCGGTCGCGAAGGAAGGTTCGTGGGAAAAATAAAAATCAACTCGGTTGAAAAGGAACAGTCGATTGGAAATCTCGTTTCGGGATGGCAGCTTGGGGAAATTGTTGAAGGGGACCTCGTGATTCCGGCTTTCGTTTGCCAGAACTGATGAGTCGATCGGTCGCCGTGAAATTTCCACACGTCATTACTTTTTTGGCCTGGACCAGTAGTCACCGAGATTCGTTAACATTTTCCTTCAAACATGGTTCGTATTAAGGAATGCTAAGGATGGGTCACTCGCGAGTGCCCTGCTGAGTGAGTATTGTTGAGCATTGTAGTAATTTGAAAACCGGCAGTAGAATAAATCAGATCCCCACAGCGGTCTACGAATGGGGATTTGTGGGATTGATGTTTGGTTTGTGCGTTGTTTTATCCGCTTTGCAATACAAGTGGACGGGACAGATCAGCAGCGCGGAAACTGCCAGGTTACGGGCTAACCTCCGTGACGGTTTACACACCCTGTGCAGGGCTTTTGATTCCGAATTGACGGAGAGCTGCCGGGCCCTGGTCCCCACTTTTTCTGAGATCGAAGAGGAAGGCCGCGACGCCGCGCATATCGAGCGGTTTGACGTTTGGGCGGCAAAAGCCAAGCCCATTTTTCGCAAAATCGCAGTTGCAGTGCCGACCAATAGAGAAATTGCCCTGTTCGAAATCCGCCCCGGACAGAAAGGATTGATCCCGGTTCCCTGGCCCCCCGAATGGGGGGAACTAAAAAAGGACCTTTCTGAAAAGCTTGGGCCCGAACGCTCGGGTCCACTTTCGCAATCCATAGGAACTGTATTTGAATTTCCTGTGTTTGGCGGAAGAGGGAAACAGATTATTGAGAATGAATGGACGATCTTTGAGCTGGATCTGGGTTATCTCCGAGAGAAGTGGATGCCGCGATTGATGAGGAGACATTTGGGCCAACATGTCACTAACTTGCTCGCAAGCGCCGAGATAAGGACACGCGCGCAGCCTCGTAGTACAATTTATTCAATGGAGCGAAGCCTCAATGAAATTGCCGGGAATGTGTATTCAACGACGTTCAATAGCCTGGGAGGGGCGCCCGGGTTTACGGGCATGCGAGCTGGCGATCGGTGGGTTTTTGAACTGCGACAATCGCCGAGCCGGCTGGAAAAGCTGGTTTCGGCCGCGCGCTGGAGGAATTTCGCATTAGCAACAGGATTTAACGGGTTGTTACTCGCGGCGGGATTGGCTTTGGTCCGTTATACGAGGCGATCGAGGGTCTTGGCTGATGCGCGGATGCAATTCGTGGCAACGGTATCGCACGAGTTGCGTACGCCTCTGACCGTGATCCTGGGGGCGGGACATAATCTGCTTAAAGGAGTCGTTCACGACAAGCGGCACGTGGAACAATACTTGAGATTAATCGTCAAGCACGCCGAGCATCTCTCCGAGATGGTCGAGCAAACGCTGGAACTCAGAGGAACCCGTAAAAAACCAAAATTTAATCAAAGCGTGGATATAATCAAAGCACTGTCCGAAGCAATTGGGGTGACCTCGAATGAGACAAAAGACTTTACCCTGGATGTTCAGCTTGCTCAAGAACTGGCGCCAGTACGTGGAGACGAAGCAGCCATGCAACGGGTTTTTCAAAATCTGATCACCAATGCGGCAAGGCATGGTCGAAAGGGCGGATGGATCGGAATAAAAGCAAGCACGCTGAAAGAAAACGGTTCAGGTATGGTGGAGGTGAAAGTAGCGGATCGTGGAGAGGGAATTCCGGAAAGGGAAGTTAAACACCTCTTCGACCCCTTCTTTCGCGGCGCCGCGGCGGAGGCGGAACGTGTGCGTGGCAGCGGATTGGGACTCACTCTCGTAAAAGAAATTGTCCAGGCTCACGGTGGAAAAATTTTGGTTGAAAGCCGGGAAGGCGAGGGGACTACTTTCAGCATCCGACTTCCCGCAATGAACGGAGACTAGCAATGGAGCCGCGCATTCTTTTGGTCGAAGATGAACCCGACGTTGTGGTCGTGGTTTCCGATCTCCTCCGCTCGGAGGGTTATGTGGTCGAAACGGAGCGGAACGGAACGACCGGGTTGAACCGGGCGGTGGGAGAAGATTTTGATTTGCTTATCCTCGATGTCATGCTTCCAGGGCTCACGGGTTTGGAGATATGCCAGGCCGTGCGCGAACAAGGGTTCGACGGCGCGATCCTGATGCTAACAGCTCGAGGCCAGCTTCGAGACCGGGTGCTTGGCCTTCGAACGGGCGCCGATGATTATATGGTCAAGCCATTTGCTCCGACCGAGCTGGTGGCGCGTGCCGAGGCTTTGCTACGGAGAGTCCGCAAGCAGAATCTAACTCCGGTCATGCGCTACCAATTTGGAAATGTGATCGCTGACTTCTCCGAATCAAGGTTTTTGAAAGATGGCAAACCAATCAATCTTGCCCCAAAGGAAGTAGAACTCTTGCGCTTACTGGTCAATCATCGGGGAAAGGTTGTTCCGCGTGAGGCGATTCTCAATCAGGTTTGGAAAGGCCAAAAATTCATTACCGCAAGGACGTTGGATGTTCATGTGGTTTGGCTGCGCCAAAAGCTGGAAGAAGATCCAAAGTCGCCAAGACACATTCTTACCGCGCGAGGGGAAGGGTACAGGTTCGCCGCCTAAGGCGAGAACGGGTGGAAACCCGAAGTCCGAAATCCGAAATCCGAAGGCAAGCCGGAGTTTCGTAACCGAAACTGAGAGTCAGTGCAAAGCAGATTTAACACTGCTTGTTGCGTAGGTACGCTCAACTTGTCTTCCGTGCGGTTACGGGCTCGTTGGAGGAAACAAATTGACGGTCTTTTGCCATCGCTTTAAATGGTGACGGATGCGATTAGCGAGGTTGAGCGTTCTTTTTCTTATACTGAGCTGTTTTCAGCCGGCATCCAGAGAGTTCATGTGGTATGAGACACAGAACGTGCCGATTTCGCGCGTGTTCACAAATCTTCAACAGCGATTAGCTAAAAATACAAACGACTTTGAACTGGTTTATTACCTGGCCCGCTTGCACGCGATGGCCTATTCAACCAATTTGACCAGCGTTGCAATCGCGACAAACAATAATCTCCCGCGATTCTATTTTCCCGGGAGTGACACAGGTGTGCCACCTTCGGTCCAGACTTTTGCAACCCCGCCAGGCTCAAAAGGTAGGCCTGGACCATTTGACCAACGCGATAGTCTTTTATCAGCGCGCTATTCTGCTGCTCAAAAAATCCACAAACGTGAACGAGCAAAGGTGGATGATCATGCCGGTGCAATCCGGACTTGGCTGGTGCCTTGAACAATCAGGCAGGACAAATGACGCCGTCGCCATGTATCGCAAAACGCTGGAAGTAGCGTGGAAGGTGGAAATCGTCGGAGATTTTGATCCTAAACAATGGGTGAACGAGGTATGGCAGGACGTGCGAGCGCGTCGCAATCCTATCCACCCACGCTACAAAGGGTCCATTGGCCCCGGCATTTGCTTCAGTCAGCAAATGATCGACACCTTGTTAAGACTCCTTAATCCAGTAAAGGATGCGGCTGAAATTGCCAAATTGAAAGCCGATGAAAAAAGATTGAGTACGCTGGCGCTGGGCATTGCGTTTATTTCCTGCCAGAGCCAAGTCGATGCAAATGGAATGCGTTGGAGTCCTCGAGGGATCAGTTTTACCAATGGTTCGGCCAGCACGACCTATGATTGGATTGTGCCTGGTCAAATCTCCGTGGTTAAGAAGTAGGGCGTGTCACTCCGTGGGCGCCGTTCGGGCTTCGTAAAGTTCATCAAACTTATATTTCTAAAGAGAGCGCATGTGCTGAGCGGCGCGACTATGCACAATCGAACTACAACCGCACAGCAGATCTATCTCCAGAGTTCAAGCGTATAGGTTTGCCTGGTAGTGATGCGCGCGGGACTTCCGCAAATCCGAAATCCGAAAGACGATATCCGAAGAAATCCCGAATCCTCAAAACCGAATGCCATGAGCAGGTTGTTCGCTAACCGAACTGGTGTTGGTCGGGTTGCGGAGGGCATGCCAGACTGCTCCTGCGGATCTTTTTCGGCTTTCGTGCTCCCTCCGAGGTTATCCACCCTGGACTCGCCATTGCTTGGAATCATCTGTTCATTCATTGTCTATTGGGCTCTCTGCTACTGCGGTAAGGCTGGGGCAATTCGAAGTTGAATCTTAAAAAACGTGTGGTGAGCGCGAACTCACCACACGGGGTTACTGGTGTGTGGGAACCTTACTATTGGGCTTCAAGCAGTTAGAAACTCTTGTCTGTTTAAGTTGCTGGGAGAGGGACGACCGCGAACTGCAGCAGAGAGAAATTCCTGGTTTCGTTAGTGGGCCAGGTTCACCACCGCCCGTCACGCTCTGGAAAATCAGGTGGACGGTTGTTTTCATGGTGACATCTAAACATGGTT
>Ga0163163_10000577_pt1 | contig 32360 bp, 33 predicted proteins | sample S65metaG_FD_119766 | JGI IMG/M metagenome (GOLD analysis project Ga0163163, IMG submission 119766) | Switchgrass rhizosphere microbial communities from Kellogg Biological Station, Michigan, USA - S6-5 metaG | ecosystem: Host-associated > Plants > Roots > Rhizosphere > Soil | place: USA... | reverse complement strand
GTATTCTTCGACTGATTTAAAGGTGAGATAGGTAATGTATTTGTGATCTGTGGTATGGATGGTTACATAATTCTGCAATGCTTCAACAAAGAGGATTTCATCAAAGAAGATCTTTACCAGTTTATTGTCAGATTTAATGAAGAAATAATCTTCCTTTTTTTCAGTGGAGGTTTCTTCATTGTGATTTCTTATTTCATGATACTCCTTTGCTTTCAACGCGGCTTTCAAGAAACGCTCGAACGATATCGGTTTTACTAAATAATCGAGTGCATTCAGATCAAAACCATCAAGAGCATATTGGGGATAGGCGGTCGTAAAAATAACGGGGGGAGCATGCTGGAGCGATTTGAAAAAATCAAGACCCGTGATCTTTGGCATTTGAATATCCAGGAAAAGTAAGTGCACATTTCCCTTACTCAATAATTCAGAAGCCTTGAGCGGATTATCGAACTCGCCGACGATATCCATAAAATCTATATCGGCAATATATTCTTTCAGCCCCTTTCTTGCAAGTGGCTCATCGTCTATTATGATGCAATTAATAATCATGCTCCGTCACCCCTAAAGGGGGAATTATTGTCAGACATGAGTTCAATTTTCAATTTTTAGTTTCAATTTCACATTAAAGGAAATACCCTGCTCATTTATTTCCAGGAAATGAGTTCCGGGGTATAAAAGCTCCAGCCTTCTTTTTACATTCTTTAATCCAATGCCGCCAACAGGTTCTTTTGTGTTTGTGTGTTCAATCGTGTTGGTGACGCTGAAATGGAACTCCCCGTTTGCCTTGGCAGCATTGATCTTAACGAGGTTCTTTTTCCCATTATTGAAATGGGACAAATGCTTAAATGAGTTTTCCACAAAAGGCATCAGCAATAATGGTTCAATTGAAAAGCCTCTGACATCATCGGACAAGTCAAACACCACTTCATCGTCTGATCCCCTGCGAAGCTTTTGAAGATCTACGTAATCCTGCAGGTAGCTGATCTCTTTTTCAATCGGTATTTTATCCCCATTGCATTCATACAATTGATACCGGAGCATATCAGAAAACTTGTGCAGCGCTTCTCTTGCATGCGGATTTTCTTTGTCAATTAAAAAATAAACCGAATTAAGTGAATTGAATAAAAAATGTGGGTTGATCTGCGATTTTAAAAAATTCAATTCAGCCTCGGCTTTTTCTTTGGCCATCTCACCCAGTTTTCGTTGCGAGCGGGCGAAGTCAATCAATAATTTGAACGATGCACCGGTGATAACGAGAAGGAAATGCGGAATGACATTGTCATAAAATCTTACCTTGAAATGCTGGTTAAAAATGGCAAAGAGTTGAGGATTATGCATCATCTGCCCTTCGATCCACATTTTGCCAACACTGCTACCAAAAACAAATGCAATGAAGACAAGAGCAAACAAGAAATATTTTTTTTTATACAACAACTGCGGGATCAAAAGATAGTTGGTGACATAGACCATAAAAGCAAGATCAGCTACTTTTAAGAGCGTGATCTTTGCTGCTAATGCTTTCGAGGAATAGTCCTGGTATCGGAAATAATACCAGAGGCCAAACAACAGCAGCCAGAAGCAAACGTGCTGAAGCTTATACCTGAAAAAGAAATTCCTGTCCTGCATACTCAAAATAAATTTACAAAATCAGTTTGGCAAATTTGATTACAGCAAGGGATGAATTGGCTTGACGAAATGCCGTTTGTCAAGCTAAACATGCAATACCTGTAAATGATTTGATGGTCTTTTTAATATTATGTCAACTTGCCTTTGTGTTGTTGGTGCCCTGAATTTTGGTCACAAAGGGCACTGAGGTTACACAAAGATCACAAAGGACATAAGGGGGTAACGCAAGAAAAATAATTTTAAAACTAAAGTCATGAAACAGTTATTGTTTTTTGCAATCGCTATCACGATCGCATCAGCAGGTTGTTCACAGGCAACCAACCAAAAAAATACAAAGCATGTGGGCGGAAACTGTGAAGGCTGTGAAGCGATCTACGAGGGTTCTGTACCGTTCGAAAAACTTACTAATTCGGCGACGCTTCCTGACTATAACGAAAGCGGCCCCAAAATGGAGATCAGCGGAATAGTTTATCAGCGCGATGGCAAAACTCCCGCCAAAGACGTAGTGCTGTATGTTTATCACACTGATCAGACTGGTCATTATACGCCTGCGCCTGATGCGAAAGGCTGGGGAAAACGTCATGGCAGAATTCGTGGCTGGTTGAAAACGGATAAGAGTGGTTTTTATCATTTTTATACCTTGAAACCCGCAGCGTATCCGGGGACAAATATTCCTGCGCATATTCACATCACATTAAAGGAGCCTGATAGAAATGAATATTATATTGACGAGTATCTTTTTGAAGGCGATCCTTTTTTAACAACGACAGAAAGGAACCGGCAGGAAAAACGAGGTGGCAGCGGAATTATTTCCCTCGAACAAAGGAACGGAATGTTACATGGGAAACGGGATATTGTTTTAGGTTTGAATATTCCAGGTTATGATGTTCCGTGAATCATGAGAAGGCTCATTTTTCGTTAACCGGGGGTCTTTTGCCAAAGACCCCGGTCGTACATAAACTCTATTGATGAATAGGCCATCCTGCGCTGATCTCGGGCGGAGGGCCGGGAGGTCCCAGAATGATGAACCCATTGCGTTTCGCGATTGGAGCGAGCTTCTCAATGGCCGGAGGCGGACCGTCCGGGGGTGGCGGAAGTACGTGCAACGGTGCGGGCTGACCCACTTCGCGCATGAATCCCTCAAACTGCATAGGTGAAAAACCCACCAGCGTCCGTGTGGGATTAGCGCCTGCACCAATAAATGTATGCGGTATCCTCTTTGGGCCAAATGCAAACCCGCCCGCCGTCAGGTCGAGACGTGTGTCTCCTACATAGACTGTGAGGTTTCCTTCCAGTACGTAGAACCATTCATCCTCTTCGGGGTGCACATGCCATGGGGAGCCGAGTCCCGGGGGAACGACAACTTCAATTAGGCCATACCCGCCACTTGTATCTGCATGCCCGATCTTTACTGTCTGAAGCATGCCGAGAAGCCAAAACGCCTCTCCTTCGTTATTTGCCAATGCGTATCCACGCATGGCACGATCTGCATTCATTGTTGTTACTTGCATGATTAATTTTTTTGGTTTTTTTGTTTATACAAACCAACAACAAGTAAAATGCAGAACGCTTAACCTGAGTTAAAAAGTGCACTTAACTTTAGTTAAGAAATTTAAAGGGGTTATTTGTGGGTAATTCGATTTCGCAACCTGCTTAATGACTGCGGTTCAATATCGAGATACGAGGCGATATACTGGAGGGGAACTCGCTGAAAAATTTCCGGGTGTTTGTCCAACAGCTTACAATAGCGTTCTTCAGAGGTGCCAGATTTTACTTCTGATAACCGGTTTATCATGGCTATGTTCATTTTCCTTTGTTTTACTTCATACCAGAGCCTCATCTTTGATATCTCCGTTTCCATTTTTGCAAAATCCTGTTTTGAAATTACTAACAGTTCCATATCTTCCAATGCTTGCACATATTGTTTGCCGGGATTTCCCGAATGATAGCTTTCAAAATCTGCCAGCCACCAATCTTCAAAGGCAAAGAAGAGAATGTGTTCCTTCCCATTTTCATCAATTACAAAAGTGCGGCTGCATCCTTTTTTAACATAGGCTTTTGCATTTGTTATACTTCCTTCTTTCAGGTAATAATCTTTTTTCCTGAGTGTCATTTCTCTGAAATGACTGCAGAATAATTCAAACTCCTGCTCATCCATACCCATAGTTTTGGTAAAAAGGTCTATGAATAATGGTGGGAAGTCTCTGCCTTTCATATTTGAAGCTTTAATGATTATCTGTTTACCCGCCTAAATAACATGACGCACAACGTTTCACGGATTGTTGCCGTGACGCAAGTCAAGGTAAGGAAAGTTTCCGGGCTGGGGGCATAACTTACTCAAACAAGCGATGAAGTCCAGGAGGGCTGTTGCTCGGAGGCTCACTGCATTCATTGGCACATCACCTAGTAAATTGTCCTATGCGTACCGTGCCTTATGCGATAATCAATTGTAAGTTTGTGTTAGGTTAATCATTATCAAGATGGAAGAATATTATATTGATAAAGACATAAAAGTATTTTATGTAACGGCGACATCATTCCCTAAAGGTGTTGGAGGTGCGTTTCAAAAATTGCTTTCATTCCTGCGCAAACCCAATGAAAGACCATTATATGCGATCAGTTCCCCCAATGAAAAAGGAATAATTATTTACAAAGCTGCAGTAGAAGAATCCTTCCCGGGCGAAGGGGAACAAAACGGTTGCGAAACTTTTGTAATAAAAAAAGGGAAATACTGGGGCGAACTATTACTTGATTGGCGAAAGGATGAATCTATTGTTGGCAGAACGTTCCAAAAGCTCTTAGGGCATCCTAATTTAGATAAGAATGGTTATTGTCTCGAAATATATCCAAATGAAAAAGATGTTCGTTGTTTGGTGCCATTGTCATAATGGGGACAATTAATAGGGATTGATTTCAAACCTGAAAGTTACCGCCAAAGTCGCAGTGGCGAAGCGCTCGCATACAACTTTCACGGCTTCCTGCCATGCCTGCCGTCAAGGGTCACGCATTTGTGCTGTTGGACTTAGAATTCCTACAGGTCGCTTGGCCGTAGCTTTTATTTTAATTACGCCAAATTACTTCCATTGAGTAGAATTACAAATTTTGATGGGATATTCGTCAGCCCAATGGCACAAAGGCAATGTTGGCGGCAGTCCTGTTGTTATTCGGAAAGTGCGAAGTTAGCGGCTGCTTTAGAATGAATTGCCGTCGTGTCAAAGATGGGAATACTGCAATCGGCTGGATTAATTAGTATTGAAAATTCTGTACAACCAAATACAACTCCCTTGGCCCCGTCTTTTTTCAGTTTATCAATTATGTCAAGGTATTTATTTTTCGTATCGTCTTTGAAGAATCCTCTCGTCAATTCATTGAAAATGGAAGCATGAATATAATCCTTGTCAGGATCGTCCGGAACAATTGATTCAATTCCAAACTGTAAAAGACGGTCTTTAAAGAAAGAATTTTCCATTGTAAACTTCGTTCCAAGAAGTCCTACTTTGTTAATTTTTTTACTAGAGATTTCTTTGGCTGTCTCCTCCGCAATGTGAATTAAAGGGATTTTTATTTTTTGTCTAACGGTGTCTGCAACAAGATGAGGCGTATTGGTACACATCACAATGCAGTCCGCACCAGCATTTTCAAGTTGTATTGCAATGTCAGATAATATTTTTTCAACTCCATTCCAGTCCCCTTTGTTTTGTAGAATTCGAAATTCTTCAAAGTCAATCGAGAAAAGAATGAGTTTAGCCGAGTGGGAACTTCCAAGTCGTTCATTTGTAACTTGGTTAATCGTCCGGTAATAAACTATTGTAGAGTACCAGCTCAGTCCCCCAATAAGTCCCAATGTCTTCATAAACTATTAATTAATTGCCTACAGTAACGAAGTAATTTCCTTTAGGGTTGCTGCCAGTGTTAGCGGAATATCCTATCGTCTATTAACAGTTGCCAAAAATTATTTGGTTGCAAGCCAATGAATAATATTCAAGGCAAGTTTTTTATTATCGGGATTGACATTCATTCCAAATTTTGAATTGTCCCTCGTAAGTTGAGCACTTAGCATAGCAGCCTCACCTAATACAATGACTTTGCCTTTACCATACTTTAATGCAAGTCCCTGTGACCGTCCCTTGGCAGATTGGGGATTGTTGAATGTAACATTTACTCTTGTGTTATCGCCGTCTTTTAAAACTTCTGTTTTAGCGCTCATATCATAAGCCACGTCTGATAAATTCAAAAAGGAAATGCAACTATCTTTACATTTGATGGACTGTCCTGTAAATGTTATTACTTTATCTATTCCCTTTGTAATGTCACAATCTGCAAGTAATTTATTTTCTCTTGAAAATTCTAATTGGCTTTCGTCCGTTGATGACTTATCATGATAAACGCTGTCCTGAACCATTCCTTTTTGCATTTCTACATTAAATTTATTTGCAAGTATTTCAACAGCTGATCCCATTGGAAAATGGTCTGTTATCAGAAGCAGAGAGCCGCCATTGCTTACCCATTCTTTAATTGTGCTACACTCTCGTTCCGTAAAAGCCGGGAAATCGTTTAATTCTCCTTTTCCTCTTGCATTTGCAATAATATAAATGTCAAAGCCTGATAAAACTTCGTTTGTGATTTGTTTGTCAGTTGTAATTACTTCGCATCCATCGTTTTTAACAAGAGTCGCAAACGGTTTGTATGTGCCGTTTGTTTTATGAACATTATCGTGTCCCTCGTCAAACAATATTTTTGGCTTGTTGGTTGAATAAGTAGGATTAGGAAGAGTAACATCAAAATCATTGTCAGCAGATGCTAACGGCGTTTCCTTGCAAGAGAAAACCAAACTTGCAGAAAGAAAAAGCACAAGTATTTTTTTCATTTTATTTATTGTCTAATTGTTTACATTATTGCTAATGCCTATAAAGGTATTACTTGAAGTAATAATGTTGCCAAGGGTTTCCGCAAGCACGTAGATGTATGATATAAGACGCAAGGCTTCAAACATTGCAGTTATTGAGGATCAACAAGCGAATGTTATACTTTTTGTATACCTCTTGCGTCGATACAAATCGGGCGTCAATTATATTTCTTTAAGGTCTTCAGCGCTTCCTTCTTAATTTTTGCCACAACTTCAACTTCGGGATCAGCGATTTCAGCAATCGTATATTCAATTGAAGTGCTCATCACCTGCGTTGCTTCCTGTAGTGATAAGTGATAATCCTGCTGTAACCATTCAAGCAAACCGGATGTGGCCATCTTTAGGGCTTCATCTAAATTCTTGTCAAAACCGGTGGCCATTATATATGTTGAATCTTCAACTCGTGGATATTTCAAACTCAGGACCTCTTTTTTAATTACGCGTACTGTGAATTCTACATCGAGCGAAGTCTCCAATGCATTACCAGCTATTTCGCCGTGACCCTGCAGCGCATGACCATCACCAATGTACAAGTAGGCTCCTTCATGAAACACAGGTAAATAAACAGTCGCCTTTCGAGTAACCGCTTCAAAATCCATATTGCCGCCAAATGCTCCCTGGAAAAAACTCAATATTTCATTTTTTATATTTGAGGGAGCAACGCCAATGCATCCCAAAAAAGGTTTTAGAGGAACTTTGAAATTGTTTAGATGCTCATACGAAGTATCAAGGATTGTGGCAACACCGGCGAGGGTGTCCAAGTTCCATTTTACCAGCCTGAACTTTTTTTTGAACTCATTAGTAATTGTTTTCGGTAAAGCCCGTGATACAAAACTTTCCGTTGTAAAGGCAGTTGCGCGGTTCAGTGCAAGCCTTGTAATAGTAACTGCTACAACATCACCAGCTGAACAATTTTCAATATAGAACGGTCCTGTTAATGGATTGCCCGGTTTTTGACGTCTCACTCCTTTTTTATCAAATCCGCCTGCATCAATCGTTTCGGTTGACACAGTATCACCGGGACGAATTTTAAGAACGGGCTCGCTGTTTAGAGTAAATGAATTTGAAAAGGATGTTGGAGTAAAATGAATCCTTGTGGACGGGTTGTTTTGACATTTTACCAAGACTGTTGTGCTTAGGAATAGAATGACGAGGAAGAATTTCATGATTAATATTTCACGCAAACCTGCTTGCCGGTAGGCAGGGACGCCAGGTTTCACAAAGTAAAAGAATTCGTAGCGCTTTTGTATTTTTTGTGCTATTAGCTAACGACATTATCTCACTGATTCGATAAATGAACACAGATTTTTAATCACCAGTGCAAGTCCCTGCCTGCCGGTAGGCAAGTGTGTAATCCGTGAGTAACAGGTATTTTCGATGAGCGGGGTTTATGCAAAAGGCCCAATAGCGAAAATGAACGTACAAGTGAGTGACACAACGAAAGCCCAATAGTAGTAAATTAGCTGACCACAAATAATAAATCACATGAAAAGGATCGTCTCATTGTTCTTACTAACACTGCCACTTTTTATTTTTTCTCAAACCAATCAATCTACCAACCAGACTGTAATGACGCCTGAGTTATTGTGGAAATTAGGAAGAGTAAGCGGGCTGGGTATTTCTAAAGACGGGAAATATGTATTGTATTCAGTGAGCACCCCTGATGTTGACTCGAACAAAAGCAAACGCAAATCTTACATCATACCGGTAACAGGCGGTACTGCAATGGAGATAAATAATCCTGATAGCTTGTTGAGCAGTAAAAATCTTTCGCCTGACGGCAAGTACAAGTTGAGCGATAAAGAGGTGAAAGTAAAAAAGATTTTTGGCAGTGATAAATATCCCGAGCTATCGAAATCGAACGTTTACATTTTTGACAACCTTGACCAACGGCATTGGGATGAATGGGAGGATGGAAAATTCAACCATGTTTTTGTGACACCGGTTGGTAAAGCGGAAGAAGGAAAGGATATTATGCCCGATGATCCGTATGATTGCCCACAGAAACCCTTTGGTGGTGATGAAGATTATGTGTGGAGTACCGATGGAAAACACGTAGTATATGTTGCCAAGAAAAAATTTGGGAAGGAATATGCAGAAAGCACCAACACCGATCTTTATGAATATGATATTGAAACAGGTGCTACAAAAAATCTGACCGAGGGCAGAATGGGCTATGATGTTGCCCCTGCATTTAGCAAAGACGGGACAATGGCCTGGCTAAGCATGAAGAGAGATGGTTTTGAAGCCGACAAACAGGATATCGTTGCGTCAACCGGTTTGGGTGTGGTCAACCTGACAAAGCTCCGTGATGATATTAACGTGGAAGGTTTCAAATGGAGTGATGACGGACGTCATCTTTTTTTCTGGGCGCCAGTTAACGGGACACTACAATTATTTGAAGTGGACTATACCGGGGCTACTCAAAAGGTTCCCGATATACGACAAATAACGAGCGGAGACTTTGATGTAAATGGAATTGTTGGCCAGGCAGGAAATGTGTTGATCGTTTCAAGAACGGATATGAATCGTGCTGCGGAGTTGTATGCTGTTGATTTAGGTAATGGCAACATGAAGCAGCTCACCTATGTGAATGACTCGATTTACAATTCTATCGGCAAATGCAAAACAGAACGCCGCTGGATCACGACAACTGACAAGAAGAAAATGCTGGTGTGGGTGATTTATCCGCCCGATTTTGATCCGGCAAAAAAATATCCGACGCTCTTATATTGCCAGGGAGGTCCTCAATCACCACTGACACAGTTTTATTCTTTCCGGTGGAATTTTCAACTGATGGCTTCGCAGGGATATATTGTTGTCGCACCTAACCGAAGAGGGATGCAGGGACATGGAACAAAATGGAATGAACAGATCAGTAAAGATTGGGGTGGGCAAGTGATGAAGGATTATCTTTCTGCAATCGATGAGGTAAGTAAAGAGAAATTTGTTGATAAGGATCGACTGGGGTGCGTAGGTGCAAGCTATGGCGGTTATTCTGTATTTATGTTAGCCGGTATGCACAACAATCGTTTCAAAACCTTTATTGCACATGACGGTGTATTTGATCTTAAGAGTTGGTATGGAACCACCGAGGAATTGTGGTTTCCCAACTGGGATATCGGGGGCCCTTATTGGGATAAGAAAAATACAATTGCGCAAAACAGCTACTTGAAATTTTCTCCCAGCAATTTTGTTGATAAATGGAATACACCGATCATGATCATACAGGGAGGGAAGGATTATCGTGTACCAATAGAGCAAGGTCTTCAGGCTTTCCAGGCTGCCCAAATAAGAGGCATAAAAAGTAAGCTCTTATACTTGCCAGATGAGAACCATTGGGTATTGAGTGCACAAAATGCGTTGGTATGGCAGCATGAGTTTTACAAATGGCTGGATGAAACGCTTACGCCGCTGGACAAAAACGGAAAGGACGACAAAAAGGCTTTTTAGAAGTTATTTAGACAATGATAAAATATACAAGCAGATTGTTGTTTCTTGTATTGATCTTGCTGTTATCGCGCCTATGTTTCTATGTGGTGAACCAACTCAAACGAATAAATTTAATTCCTCGCGCCAAAGATGAGGCTGCCGATCCTCACCATATTGCTTCCTTCTTCAATAGCAACAAAATAATCGCTGCTCATGCCCATGGATAAAGTTTGAAGTTTGAAGTGTGAAGTTTGAAGTTTGGCGTGTTTGTTGAAAATGGATCTCAGGTATTTGAACTCACTTCTTACCTTTTCCATATCATCGGTAAGACTTGCCATCCCCATCAATCCGACGATTTGGATATTTTGATATTGAGATATTGAGTTATTGAGCAGGTCATTCAGTTCGTTTTCATCGAGACCGAACTTTGTTTCCTCCTGCGCGATATGCACTTGTAGCAGGCAATCAATGACCCTGTCATTTTTCTTCCCCTGCTTATTTATTTCCTGTAAGAGTTTTAAGCTGTCAACGCTCTGAATTAAATGAATGAAAGAAGTTATCTGTTTTACTTTATTGCTTTGCAAATGGCCTATAAAATGCCAACGGATATCGTTAGGTAGTTGACTTTGCTTTTCCGTTACTTCCTGGACATAATTCTCTCCAAAATCTTTTTGCCCAAGATCGTAGAGTTCTTTTATTTCTTCAACCGATTTAGTTTTAGAAACCGCTACCAGGGTTACATGATGAGAACCAAGATCAGCGATGAGTTGTTCGTATGCTTCTTTGTTAACCGACATACTATCAGTGATTTAGTGGTCTGTGATCGGGTGATTGACAGGCTATCACTGATCAATTCTTTGCAATTTCTTTTTAAATGCAGCCATTACTTTTAGGATTTCCTCTGCTTCTTTTTTGCAATTCTCAATTTTTTTAATGGTAATAAACCCTCCATCGACAAGCATTTCTATCCAGAATAAAGTTTCATCCGCCTCCTCTACAACAATACAAAGCTTTGAATATCTTTCTTTGTCAGATCTTGCCCTGCAAACTGCTCTAAAATTAGCAGCCACTGAAGTGACCGATTTAAACAATTGCTTACGGATTACATTCAATGCATCAGAATATTTTAATTCAGAAACTATTCTGATAATTTCAAGAGATAAGGCTTTTGTCCGCTGCCGGAATAATCCACTGAACTCTTCCTGCTTCATAGCAGTAATTTATTTTTGCGACTGGACGAATTGTGTTACATATCAAAATCACCCGATGACTCAATCACTACATCACCTCACTGCAATATCGCCCTGCTGATCACAATTCGCTGCACTTCACTGGTGCCTTCATAGATCTGCGTAATCTTTGCATCTCTCATTAGTCGCTCCACGTGGTATTCTTTTACGAAGCCATAGCCGCCGTGTATTTGTACAGCTTCTACGGTTGTCCACATGGCCGTTTCCGAGGCATATACTTTTGCCATGGACGAACTTATATTGTAGTCCAAATCGTTGTCTTTTTCCCATGCCGCCTTGAGGCAAAGTAACCTGGCCGCTTCAATTCTTGTCGCCATATCGGCTAGCTTAAATGCGATGGCCTGGTGGTTCATGATCTCAGTACCAAATGCTTTTCTCTCTTTGGAATATTTCACTGAAAGTTCGTAAGCTCCGCTGGCAATTCCGAGGGCCTGGGATGCAATTCCAATGCGGCCGCCGGCCAGCGTCTTCATGGCAAACTTAAAACCGAAGCCATTTTCACCAATTTGATTTTCTTTGGGCACTTTTACATCATTGAACATGATCGAATGAGTATCGCTGCCACGAATTCCGAGCTTATTTTCCTTGGGTGCAACAGTAACTCCCGGCCAATTCTTCTCAACAATGAGAGTATTGATACCCCTTGATTTTTTCGATGGGTCAGTTTGCGCCATAACCAGGTAAACCGAAGCGGTACCCCCGTTTGTGATCCAGTTTTTTGTTCCATTCAATAAATAATGATCGCCTTTATCCTCTGCTGTCGTTCTTTGTGATGTGGCGTCACTGCCGGCTTCGGGTTCGCTCAATAAAAAGGCTCCAATATATAATTCGCCATCTTTTTTCCCTTGCGCCAATGGCACCAGGTATTTTTGTTTTTGATCTTCAGTTCCATATTCCTGCAGGCCAAAACAGACAAGGCTATTGTTTACACTCATGCACACGCTGGTACTTGCATCGATCTTACTGATCTCCTCCATGGCCAGGACATAACTCACAGTGTCCATTCCTGCACCACCGTATTCCGGTTTGACCATCATCCCTAAAAAACCGAGATCAGCGAGTTTTCTCACCTGCTCGAGAGGGAATTTTTGTTTTTCGTCACGTTCAATAACACCGGAAAGACATTCGGTCTGGGCAAAATCCCTGGCTGCTTTTTGAATCATTAAATGTTCTTCATTCAACTGAAATAACATGGTGTTTTTTTTTCGGAGTCAAAGATAAGTCAGAGATGATAGATGACAGGTGATAGTTGATAGATGGTATAGAATAGATAATATTCAGAAAATAACTAAGAATTTGATATTAGGGTGAACAATTGATAACCAGACCACGCATTTTTTGGTGGTCAACTAACGATCCATGTTAATATTAGATGATCAAGATGCCGGTAATGAATTAGTAATTCTCGTTTGGTTTTAGCAAAATGCCCGATGATCGTTTCATCGGCTTCATGAATGCCTCCCAATTGGATATGCTTTCGAAAATCGACACCTCCGTGCCCGAACCATTTATAAACTGATTCCTTAGCGCTCCAAAGAAGGGTCGTGAGATGTGACCCGGTAGCTGACGGATCGGCAGGTGTGAACGAAAAGATCAGTTGCTCGTTTTGAGTTAAGAATTTATTCTTTATTTTTTCCACCCTTTCGCCGATGATCTCAATGTCGACACCGACACGTTGATCGCTACTGACTATAGCAGCTGCATAGTCTCCGCAATGAGAAATAGAGAAATGAAATTGCTCGTTTGGCAAATAGGGCTTACGAGTATCGGCAATCCGAATAAGTTCATAGGGGAAACCGGGACAAAGAAATTGCAATAGGAATCGCCCCGCTAAATGCTGCAACCGTTTGAGTGGATGGGTTACTTCACTCCGGATAGGTACATTGCTAAGGAAAAAATCTTCTGTCTCTTCAATTTTCCAGATGCCCAGCCTTGTCGTTTCGTTAATTTGATGTTGAAAAAAAATCGGCACGAAGGTGATTTTAGATTTTAGATTACAGATTTTAGATTTTAAAATTGCAACTTTAAAATTGGTAAGTTCTATGGTCTTGAAAAACACTCAAAATTAGTGGAACAACCCGTAACTCATAACTCATTACTCATAACTCATTGCTCATGATTTTATCCGACAAAAGAATTCTTGAAGAGATAGAAAAAGGTACTATCAAGATCACACCCTATGATCGTGATTGCCTGGGGAGTAACTCTTACGATGTGCATTTGGGGAAATGGCTGGCTACGTATAATGAGCATATCCTGGACGCAAAAAAACACAACCTCATCAATTATTTTGAGATTCCCGAAGAAGGCTTTGTGTTATACCCGCATATATTTTACCTGGGAGTCACACAGGAGTATACCGAGACGCATGCCCACGTGCCCTTCCTGGAAGGCAAATCTTCAACTGGCCGTTTGGGGATCGATATACATGCCACAGCCGGCAAAGGAGATGTTGGCTTTTGCGGGCACTGGACACTGGAAATTTCTGTCAAGCAACCTGTAAAAGTTTATAGAGACATGCCTGTTGGCCAGCTTATTTACTTCTTAGTCGAAGGCGACACCCAAATAAAATACAACGAGAAAAAAGGTGCTAAATACAGTGGCCAACCTGATAAGCCAATTGAAAGCATGATGTGGAAGAACAAATTCTGACCTCTGGCCGCCCGGATTATCATGATTACATTAATTCTTTTGGTGCATGTGATAATTATGTACCCGGCGACAGTACGTTTATTTAACGCCTGTTGCGTCGCACTCTTGTACTGTGATAATTCTACGGAGCTTAATGGAGTTATAAATTGATGATCCTGACATCAGGATACAGTTCCTTTATTTTATCTGTTACAAGTGATCGGTGACATGCATTGGGCAGCTTCTCAACACAAAAAAGCACCATTTTCTTAGTACCAGATTTTTGAAGATTTTCTATAAATTGTCGAATGTCGAATTTTGAAAGGATCTTATTTTTATAAGCTGTTTTAAAAACATCAGTCAACTCTTCTCTTTTTCTTCTTGGAATTCTGTGTTCCTGATCAAACTTGTCCTGGAGTTTTATTATTTCTGTTGTTGGCGCCAGGCCTGTTTCGTGAAAATATTTAATGGACAGATCAGCAAGCTTGCCCTGGAGGCGCTGGCTATTGGCAAATGCATATTGCGAACCTCTTACCGCCCTCCTGAGCCGAATGTCGCAAAAGCTGTCAATACCATGATCGGCGAGTTTCTGAAAAAATTCCTTTTCTGATGATCCATAAACGCCAATGGTATAGATAGCAGGAAATTTCATTTTACTTTTTAAAAAAGTCAACAATAACCAGGAATCACTCTGTTCTCAACGATTTAACAGGATTAGCCGCTCCCGCCTTAAAACATTGTATAGCTATCATTGAAAATGCCGTGATAAAAATAAAAAGGCATACAAAAAGATAAGGCACTATATCCTGGTCTACTCTGTATGCATAACCCTGCAGCCACTTGTTGGTGATAATGTACGCAAGGGGCCACGCGATTAAATTTGCCAGTAAGATCAGCGCTGCGTAATCCTTGATGAAAAGCAGGATTATATTCCCTACATCGGCACCCAATACTTTTCTCACGGCTATTTCTTTTGTTCGTTTTGTAAGCGTAAATGCAACGACCCCAAATATGCCAAGGAATACAATGATCAGATTGAGGATAGTGGCAATATTGGCCGCCTTTTTCAGCTGTAACTCCGATCTGTACATTGATTGAAATTTTTCATCCATAAATGTATATTCGAATGGAGTCCCTGGTGAGAGCTCTTTCCATTTATTCCTTATGCGTGCGACTGTCTCGACAATATCCGCAGAACTCAATTTTAATGAAAGATACCTGTACGCTCTTGCATCGTTTACATGAAAGAAGGCAAGTGGCTCGACCTGGTTTTGCAGGCTGGAGTAATTAAAATCCTTTATAACTCCTGCAACGGTGAGTGTGGTTCCGGATGAAGGTACTTTTATCTGCATGTTCACGGCAGAGTTGATAGTTAATCCCAGTGTTTTTACCGCGGATTCGTTCAGAACGATTTGGTTGGGAATATAGCCGCCGGATTGTGCAAAGCAGGACCCACTCAATACTTTTAAACCAAATGTAGCGGCATAATTTTCATCAACTCCGCATGAAGTGACAAGCACTGTCCGGCCATCTCCATTTACAGGTTGCATGTCAATGCTGTTTGGTGGTTTGCGGTCAGGTATCTCGAAGGAAAGAGATGCATCTTTAACTGAAGGCATTTGCAGGAATGCTTTTTTGATATTGATCATCCTGGAAACACCGACTGAATCCCACTGTTTGGGAAAAGCGCTAATGACGAGGAGTTGATCTTTGCGATATCCAATATCTTTAGAGAATACATAGCTCACCTGGCGCGAAACCGTCAGCGCACAAATAAAAACGATGATGGCCAATGTAAATTGAACTGTGAGCATGGTCTTTCGTAAAAACAATCCTCCTTTAGCAGAATCAATCTTTCCCTTCACTGCATTAATGACTCTTGATGAACTCATCACGAACGCGGGATATACACCGGCAATAAAGCCTGTAATAAAAATCAACGCAAGTAAGAAAAGAAGGGCTCCGCTACTGAAGCGAAAAACGGAAGTGAATTTTGCATTCAAAACCTGGTTGAAAACAGGCCGAAGCACCTGGTAGGCTATTAATGATATAATCGCGGCTATTATAGTTAGTATGATCGCTTCTGCAATAAACTGAACGATAAGCTGCCTCTTTGCTCCCCCAAAGACTTTGCGCAAGCCGATCTCTTTAAGCCGGTAAGATGATGTGCCGATATTGATATTTACAAAATTGATCACCGCCATGAGTAAGATAAACAGAGCGGCTAATGAAAGTATCATGACCATTTTACGCGCTGCGCCTCCGTGATCATTTAAATAATAGTTTTTTAAGGGAGCCAGTTCAACAGTTAAATTTTTTTGAACGTTTTCGGTTGTGTATTTCGCCAATATTTTTTTTAATGGCGCTTCAAGATCATTTGGTGACTTGCCCGGCTTTAACTCGACCATTCCGATCTCATAGGCGGCGTTCCATCCTGTGGACGGGTCGCCTCCTCCATAATAGCGATTGTCCTCGGTGGGAACAAATACGTTGTACGTGTCCCCGACCAGGTTGGTAACAGAGTTGTAGGGAACATCTTTCAATACGGCCGATACTTTGTAGTCTTGCTTTGCACCGTTCTGTGTTGTGAGTACACTGATGACCTTATTGACCACATCCTTTTGCCCAAACAACTTCATTGCCATTGTCTCAGTAATAACGGCTGAATTATTGTCTGTAAAAGGATGTTGCCGGTTGCCATACAAAACAGAAAACCCGTACATTGAAATGAAACCAGTGTCACCGATGGCAATATCCTCTTTGAAGTACTTATCTCCACCCGAAACGACATTCGTGACAGGATTGTACCGGTAGTAGTTTGCAACTAATGAAGGATATTCTTCTTTTAATATTTTGGGAAGGGGGCCAAACGTCGTGATGTCAAGCCCCATCTCCTTCACTTTCCAGTTGCTTTTAACAATATACTGGTTGTTTACATTTTTCAGAGATGTATTGATATTATATTGGCCCAACACATAGATGCCAATGATCAGGGAGAATGTAATGCCAATCGCCAGGCAAAGAATATTGATTGCAGAAAAAAATTTATGTCTTAGCAGATGTCTCACCGCTATGGTGAAATAGTTTTTCAGCATAAGGAATAGATATAGTTCAAGAAAAGAACGGCCTGGTTAGAGGATAAAGCTAACCAAAAATTATTTTAGCGATATGTGAAATATTTCCAATAAAATTTGGGTAACTCAAAAGTTACGTATATATTAGTGTAACTTTAAAGTTACGTATTATGACAAACAGCGTTCATCACAAGTACTTCATTTCGCATCCACCGGCTTTAGTTTGGGATTATCTTACAAAAGTCGAATTGATCTCACAATGGCTGATGGAAAACGATTTTCAACCGATCGTCGGTTGTGATTTCCAGTTTAGAACAAAACCAATACCCAGTCTTGATTTCGACGGGATCGTTTATTGCAAGGTTGTGGAGGTCGTTCCCCTTAAAAAACTTTCTTATTCATGGAAGACCGGGCCAGGTGAAGGGAGAATTACAGTGGATTCCCTTGTTGTCTGGACTCTGCGCCAAAAAGAGGGCGGGACAGAGGTTGAACTGGAGCATACCGGATTCAAAGAAAGCGATCTGACCATGTATGCACTCGTGAACGAAGGATGGCTGAAGAACATCAAAAAAATTGCTGAACTGATAAATTTCGTAAAACATGCCACAACCAACTCTTGATGCATTCCAGGTCATCGCCGATCCAAGTCGCCGGCAGATGCTGAAGCTGTTATCGAAAGACAATTTAACGATCAACAGCCTGGCCGAAAATTTTGAGATGAGTCGCCCCGCTGTGTCAAAGCATATAAAAATCCTGTATGCTGCCGGCTTCATTTCCATTACAGACATCGGACGAGAACGGTATTGTACATTAAAACAGGATGGCTTTAATGAGTTGCAGGAATGGATCGACTACTTCGATAAATTCTGGACTTCAAAATTGAAGAAGCTGGAAATGATCTTAAATAATAAATCAAATAAAAATGAGTAGAGATTATAACTGTACCATTGCGGTAAAGGCAAATCCGACTCAAACCTTTCACGCAATCTGTGATATTCCGAAATGGTGGGCGACAAATTTTGAAGGAAGAGCCCAAATTGCCGGCGACCGATTTACTGTGCGTTTTGGCAAAACATATTCGGTAATAAAAGTCTCTGAGTCTGACCCGGGAAAAAAATTAACGTGGATTATTGAAAAAAGTTATTTACCTCTTTTTAAAAACCCGGCGCAGTGGAACAATACGAGAATCGTTTGGGAGATCGTGGATAAGAATGATACCGAGATCACCATGACACATGTGGGTTTAACGCCGGAAACAGATTGCTATTGCGACTGTGAAAAGGGATGGAACTTTTATATAGGACAAAGCCTTAAAAAACTCATTACTGATGGTATCGGATATCCAGGTACTGGTATTTTCTCAAATATTTCCCATGATGGCAGGAGGTATGAGGGGTTGCTGTATTTTAAAAATGATCCCTTGCCTGATTATGTGCATGATTATTTTTTTATCGACGTTAAAGAAACGAAGGGCGAGGAGGTCTTGTCTGCTTATAATGCCGCCGCTTATGACAAGAAGAATTTTGATCCTGGTTGTTTGACGGGAGAGTACTTTATGATAGTTGAAAACAAACCTTTGGTTGGCGACATTTTGCCATTACACGATATTCTTGAAATGATAAATAATCAAAAAATGGAAAATAAAAATTATCATCGGCAATTGACTCTTGCCAAGAACGCCCAGGAAGTACTGGATGAAATATCGCACGTTTCCGACTGGTGGGCAAAAGATCTTACAGGAAGTTCTGTGGATATCAACGATGTTTTTACCGTGCATTTTGGTGAAACTTTTGTCACATTCCAGGTCACTGAACTTGTGCCCGGAAAAAGGCTGGTATGGCATGTGAACGACTGTAACCTGCCCTGGCAAAATGATAAAAAGGAATGGACGGATACTGAGATTGTTTGGGAAGTTTCACCCAATAATGGTTCTACTCAAGTTGACTTCACACACGTGGGATTAATTCCGGAAGTAGAATGCTATGATAATTGCGTAAAAGGGTGGGACTTTTATTTTTTAGAAAGCTTAAAGAAATTGATCACAGAAGGGCAGGGACTTCCGCATACACCAAAGAGTTCACGGTAATGGAATAATAATCTACTCCTGCTCAATCGTAATATGAAAAGGTGGATTGTGTTTCGAAATGTTGACCAATGTCTGGGCCGCTGTTAAACTTTAAATCACCCGTTTTTATAGTAGGCCTTCTGTTAGCATCGTAAGTATATGTGTATTTAATTTCATAATTGACAGTATTGCCAGTGCGAACGACACGGCCAGGATTGTTGATCTGAAATTTTAGTCCGGGCATCAGGATCAGCTCATGGCCGCTTGTGTGAAGTAATGAAAAGCCATCGGGATTCAAGTGATCGTCATAATTCTCAAATTTATCAGCATAGGTGGCTTCAGTTTGAGCGCCAACAGCATAATTGTGAGTGACAATCTGCATTACATTCCCATCGGGGTAATAACTGAAGGTCAGCGTTTGTTCGAGGAGAAAACCTACGCTACCCTCAGCAACATCCCAATCCATCTGCTGCAATTGATGAGAGGGTGAGAAACTGAAAATGCAGTGTCTTAAAGTAACACCGTTTTTATCTTTTACTCTTACGACAAAGAGGTCCCCGTTCCTGTATTCATAGTCCAACCTGACTTTGTTCACCGGGTCAACTGTATTTTCCATTGATTCAATATTCTTGCCATTATACTCAACATCATAAGTTCTCAGGCCCGATTGAAAGCCCGCCATGGTAATATTTCCTGTGTCATTATATTCAAAATGATAATAGGGAGAAGGCAGGTTTTTTTCGGTAATGTCTTTCACCTTCAATCCCGTCGCAACGATAGGTGGTTCAGGTTGATTAATTGGGTCCTTATGACAAGCAATAGTGATTGTCGCCATAACCATAGTCGCCGTTAACAATTGTCTTTTCATAGCTGTAGGTTGATAAGAATCGCAAGATAAAACAGGAAGGATGCTTGCGATTGTTCAAATGGTTGAAGTGGATTATTTGAAGGATGGATTGTTTTTTGGAGAATCTTATTTAGCAGGTAGCAAGACCGCTTTAATGCAGTTATCCAGTTTTTTATCAAACACCTGGTAGGCGTGGGCTCCATCCTTTAATGGAAATTGATGCGTGATGATATCTTCTATGGCATAAAGCTGCGGCACTTCGTCACGTAACAGTTTTTCCGAATAAAAACGGGCGGGGCAACGGCCGCTTTTGTAAGTAAGGTTTTTATCATAAGCTTCGCCGGGAGAGAATGAAAAATTTTTTGCTGTGTGCACTCCGGCCGATGAAATAATTCCACCGGGGCGAATAAGTTCAATCGCAAGTTTTAATGATTTATCGCTGCCCACCGCTTCCATCACTGCATCAGATCCCCGGCCGTTCGTGTTGTTGAAAATTTCTTCATTCACGTCAGTAAGTGATGCGTTCAAGGGAATGGCGCCAAATCTTTGGGCAATCACTAATCTTTCCGGAATCACATCTATGGCGAATATTTTCTCGGCGTGGAGATGTTTTGCGGCCAGTATCGTCATCAAGCCCACAGGACCACAGCCTATCACGACGTAGACTGAACCTGGTTTTATCTCTGCATTTTCCGCACAGAAGTAGCCGGTTGAAAAAACATCTCCGAGCAATAATCCCTTCTTTTCATTGAGATCGTTGCTCAAAGGCATCAGGGTACTGTCTGCCAAGGGTACGCGTATATACGTTGCTTGCGCTCCATGAAGACCATGACCGTTTTCCACCCAACCAAATAAATTCCCTTTTTCGCACCGGCACGTGAGACCGATGCGACAATAAAAACATTCACCACACGAAGTAGTAAAGGGACTCAGAACTTTCGTACCCTTCTTAAATTTTCTTACGTCAGCACCTGTTTCTTCTACAATCCCAGTGAATTCATGCCCCATCACCGTTCCATGATCAAGACCAGTTTCCCGACCGTGATATACATGCAAATCAGAGCCGCAGATTCCCGCCATCGTGATCCTGATGATCGCATCAGATGGATGGAGAAGCCAGGGATCATTGACAAGCTTGTAATCAATAATTTCTTTGCCTCCAAATGTTAACGCCTGCATGATGTGAATGTAGGAGTTTTCTTGAAAGGCCCAAGGAACAAGCAATAAGACACAAACCACGAATTCACGCACCCCTGTTTGACGAGAGGCAGGTTTGATGTTTCATGTATTACTTTGCGTGCGCAAAAAAAGCGTGATAGGCCAGGTTCATTAGCATAGAGATCAGAACGCCAAGAACAGCGCCACAAATCGGCCATACAACATACAAATAGAGCGGCTTCATCCACCAATTTACTTCGGCAACCGTTGTCTCTGTTGTTTCGGTTGGGGGAACAATTTTCATCAGGCTATACGAATGGGTTTTTTGACGTAGAGACGTGGGAGTGGATTGTTGAGCTGTTTGAGCCAGCGGAATCTCGATTTCTTTTACCAGGTCAGCAACATTGAAGTTGCCTTCAATAACTGGCATCGTCGCCAGCAGGGGTTTTTTGGTTTCGACCATCCTCTCTGCTTCTTCGAAACTGTGGGCGCTAGCCACATCAGGATTCAATTTTGTAAATATCTTTTTTGATTTGTCGGGCCAGAGAATGATGTTCTTTTTTACCAATGTTTCTTTCGCCATTTCGGACAGTCCAATTGATATTCGTCCGCGAAAGATATCCCGTGTCCATTTTATGGGTTGAGTGGATAGCTTATGCTCCTGGAAAACTAACTCACAGGCAGTTTTTAACTCGGGGGTCATACCATTGATTTAAATAGACAAGGTCTGTTCAACAGAGATACAGGTTGGAAAGTTCGATAGAATAATGAAGGATTTTCGCAGACTTCGAATTTACGAAAATATTTTGACTATGCAAGATAGTCGGCTCAATAATGCAAGGCTATATTTATCATCTTGTGATGGAGATTGGGCTTAAGAACCACCAGCCTCCACGATTTCGAATCTTCGTTAATATGATGAGGAGATTGAGTTGCGAAGCAGCCGCGGGTCATAGCCTAAAATGAAAAGCAGCCTGGATATTCCATCCGCCTCCTTTGCCGGGAATGTAGACAGGCTCAATACTAATGGCATTTTCATTAAGTGGGCGAAGAACCTTTAGTCCTACCCCGTAGAAGAAGCCCATATTCATATCAAGGCCACCTACAAGGTCGGTGTAAATTGAAAGTTCGTAAGGGATTCTGATTATCCTGTATCCAATTTTATTGTACATCCTGCCAGTCAGTGCCGTATCACCCTCTGCCTGGTGTTTGTCTTTATAGACGTTGGATGGAAAAAACAAATCGAAGCCTACATGAATATTGAAGTTGGATTCTTCTCCCGTTTTGCCATATTCGATCCCTGCGCCGTTCATCCCTTTGTAATAGTTGTAATGTATTCCCAAAGTTGTTTTGAAATCGCAATCGCAACTTGATTGGGACCTACCGGCGAAGAAAATGCCGATCGAGGTAAGGGTTAGAAGGAGGCTTTTCATTGACTGGTTTAGGGATTAACGAATTTGTGGACACTCTTAGTACTTCTGATCTTTTCTCGGATAGTTGGTACGGCGCCTCATTTGATTTTCATCAGGCAGGTTTATTTTCAAAAACCACTTTCCTATTTCAAATGGCTTATACTTTCCAGAAATTTTCTTATACCCGTTTGCCGAAGGCTACATAGTTGAAGACACCAAACAGGTGAATGCTGTGGACTGCTATGTTCAAATATATTATGAAAACAGAAATAAGTAAATTACGAGTTATCCACCGACCTGAATTTGACTAGTTAAATATTTTGATTCAGGACCGTCAGCCTTCAACTTGCCGCCAAAAACACCCGTTCACACTTCAATCACCTTCTATCTTTGCTAAGCAAAACAGTGACATGAAAAATCTTTTTGCATTCTTTTTATGACTAGTTTTCTCAATACTGTGACGGCGCAGTCAAATGGCAAATTTGCCAACGTGAATGGACTAGACATGTACTACGAAGTTTACGGCAACGGATTTCCTCTTGTGCTTATTCATGGTGGAGGTTCGACCATTGGCACCACCTTCGGGAGGATACTGCCTGCATTGTCAAAAAACCACCAGGTTATTGCTGTGGAAATGCAGGCGCACGGACATACTGCCGATATCGATCGGCCGTTGAGTTTTGAGCAGGACGCGGATGATATTGCTGAATTGCTCAGGCAGCTTCACGTCAATAAAGCAGACATTTTTGGTTTTAGTAACGGTGCGAGTACCACGCTTCAGATGGCGATCAGGCATCCTCAGCTTGTGCATAAGATTATTGTTGTCTCTACTTTTTATAAAAAAGGAGGTGCTCAACCCTGGTTCTGGGATATGATGAAAAATGCAACATTTGAGGGGATGCCCCAGGCTTATAAAGATGCTTTCTTAAAAATAAATCCCGACACAAAGGCGCTTCATAGAATGTATGAGCGCGATGTGATAAGGATGCAAACCTTTAAAGAAATAAGAGAAGAAGATATTAAAGCCATCAGGGCTCCCGCCCTCATTATTTGCGGAGATCATGATGTGATTCGGCCTGAGCATGCTGTAGAAATGTACCGACAAATGCAAAACTCGAAGCTCGCGATATTTCCCGGTGGTCATGGAGATTTTATAGGAGAACTAACAACACTTAAGCCCGGCCAGCATGAATTTCCTGCAACGCAGATTATCGAGACTTTCTTAAACGAGGCAACAGAGTGACTTCCTGAACCAGATTGCCTTCGGAACACAAATGTCGACTCGTGGACCTGCATTTAAACAGTAGCCAATTATTTGCCCGTGGCCAACCCATGGTAGCGCTGGGATTATTAGCCGCTGTTTTCAACCATTGACCCCATCTTTTAAAGTTACAATTACGGGCACATGGTCACTATACTGGGTCCATTTCTCAAAATCACCGACCTCGACTGAATGAAGGTTTTCTGCCAGGTCTTTCGAGATAAAGCAATAATCAATGTGATAAGGTTTGTCCTTGTGACGGTACATATACAGAGTCGGATGCTCTTCTTTTCCCTGGAGTTGGTTATGATGTAAATGATAGGAGCTGTAAATTTTTTTTTGTTCCAGGAATTCTACAACATGTGAATGATTGCCCTGTCTATATTGTTTGTCCCAAATAGTATTGCTGTTAAAGTCGCCAATGAGCATCGTCGACTTCTTTTTTAACTGCGTTTCATAATAATGGATCGCTTTCCATACCTGCTCAACATAAGTGCCGTCAGGATCATCAGGATTAAACGCCCAGATAGCGTAGAGGGTAAATTGATATCGCATGCTTTTAACAGAAACAGGGACGACCATTCTCAAATCCGGGTTATGCGTTTTGAGTAGTTTAAGTTTAGTGTCTCCGTATGAAAAAATACCGAGTCCCTTGTTTACATTTTTTCCGAACCATAAAATGCTGGTGGGTTTTTTTGTTTCGGTTGGGAATTTGAGTTTATCAATGCATTCACATTCGGGCACGACGACGATATCAGGTCTAAGACCTAAGATATGACCAGCCTTCCTCCGAAAAGCCATGTTGCAGTTCCAGGTGATGATCCTCATTTACAGGCAATCCTATGATACATAAATTTAAATCACGATAAGGTGATGGCGATAATTAACCGGCTCACAGGGTCAAAATTCATAAATAAACAGGAAGTTTGCCCAACTACCGATAAATAGTATTCTTTCTTTGTAATAATTAATTTATTTTTAGTAAGACCATTTCTGAAACAACCAATGACTGCAAAAGGAAAAATCTTTATTTTTTATGCCATTTTCCTGGGCTGTGTTTGCTTTTCTTTTAGATCATTCAGTCAAAGGACTGATATCCGGGGTTTCATGGATTTATCGACGTTTCTCCAGGACGACAAAGTTTCGTTTGGATTGGGCGAACAGGATCTGTTTATTACTTCTGAGTTGAGTGATCGCTTTTCTTTTCTGGGAGAAAGTGTCTTTAAGTTTACTCCGAATACTCCAACTACTTTTTCCGTAAGTATTGAAAGGGCCATAGTGAAATACAATTTCATGGGCAATCATAATCTGCTCATTGGTAAACATCACACTCCGATCAATTACTGGAATGACACGTATCACCATGGCAGGGTTTTTTTTCCTACAATTTATCGTCCGCTTTTATTTGAAGCCAACATCATACCTCTGCACACTACGGGCATTAGTTTACAAGGCCAGAACCTCGGTGACCTGAAATTCGGTTACGACCTGATGGTAGGGAATGGTCTCGGCTCTAATGATGTGCTCGACAACGATAACAGAAAATCAATTACCGCAGCTGTTCACATAAAACCTGCAGAAGGACTCCGCATAGGATTTTCCTGGTATAATGACGAGATGGCTGCCGGAAGTACGACCCATGATGGCAAGCTGATCACTTGGGATGTGCGGCAAAATCTGTTCAGCCCTTCGATCGCTTATTTCGGAGAAAAGTTCGAGGTGCTGGCGGAAACCACATTCGCCAGTGATCATACAGACACGACAGGAACTAAACAAACTTTTGCTGGCTATCTCTATGCCGGCTATAAAATAAAGGAAAGATTAGTTCCCTATTTCCGGCTTGACAGGCTGCATTACCAGGAAGGAGAGATATTATTTGACAAGAATAACACTACTTCAATAGTTGGAGGCATCCGTTACAACATCAATTACCTGACCGTGGTAAAATTAGAATACCAGCACGAGCAGACAGAAATTGCAAAAGATATAAATAAAGTAACCTTTCAAATAGCCGTTGGATTTTAAATAGTAAAAAATGACAGCCCTTCGCCCATTTGGTTTTACAGGTTTCAGGAAATGCTTTCCTGCTATGCTGTTGCTGGCTGTCGGGTTCATGACAAAGACGCAGGAAATACCACTCACGGTTATTGGGAATGTAACGGGCGTTCCATCTGCTATGAAATACTCCGAACTGATCTCGGTATTAAAAGGACAAAAGCAGCGATGGAACGATGGCACCAAAGTGAATATTTATATTATGAAGACTACCACTCCCATCGGGCAAAGCACCTGCAAGAAAATCTATAATTGGAGCGGAGATAAAGTAAAGAGATACTGGCTGGAACTATCCTTCAGTGGTAAAGCGGACGCTCCCATTTTTTGTAATACCGTTGAAGAATTAGAGTCCTATGTCTCCCAAAATCCCGGTGCTATTGGCATAATCGACAGAAACGCTACCAGTAATGGGGTTAAGACAATTCTCATTGACGGCAAGAATCCATTTTGATCCGTCTTCCCTTAACATTCGGGGATTCTATTGCCCTGGCCACCAGAAGTTTTTCTGTATTCAATCGTGGGGGATATTTTAAAATAGCTTCTTGTTATGAAGTTCAAATTAAAGACGAAGATCTGGCTTACTGTGCTGGCGATTGTGTCGATGTTTTCATTTTTTTCTCTTTACTATTTTCCGAGGCAACAGGAAAAAAATCTGCTTGATAATTACAATAATGAAGTACAGAATCTTGCTAACACTATTTCGCTTGGGGCGGAAATAGCGCTTACAGAAGAAAATTTCGAAGGTGTCCAGACGGCCATGGGCTTTGTAAAAGATGATCCGCGACTGCAATTTGTAAAGCTGTTGATGACAGATACTATGTGGAATAATGACCATACGCATTTTGCGCTGAAAGATTCTGTGCTAAAAACTTTTCCTGAAAAATCCGACAAAGTTTTTGATCCGCAACTGGACAATTCCATCATAAAAAAAAGATCACCCTTTAGCACGGAAATAATGTCGGGAGCTATTGAACTGGCTCTTAATACAACAATTATACAACAAGACAAAAGGAAGATCCGCAACGCTTCATTAATTATCAGTGCGGTCGTTTTCGTTTTTGGTATACTGCTTGGTTTTGTACTATCGCGCAGCATTTCGGTTCCTGTACTCGCGTTGCGTGATGCTGCTGATAAGGTCGGCAAAGGTGACCTCACCCAGCGTGTCGTCAATAATTCCGGCGATGAGATTGGGGAATTGTCAACAGCGTTCAATAAAATGGTAACTGACCTTGAAAAGGCCAGAGAAGAGAGAAATAAAGCTAACCAGGATCTCGCAGCCGCCAATGAAGCTTTGAATCAAACAGTATCTGATCTTAAAGCGACGCAGGACCAGTTAATACAGGCGGAAAAGATGGCATCATTGGGCCAACTCACGGCCGGCATCGCACATGAAATAAATAATCCCATCAATTTTGTGTCAGCTAACATACAGCCGCTGAAGGATGATTTAAAAGACATACTTAAAATAGTTGAAGTCTATGAGAAAGTCATCAATGATCATGTGCCTCAACAAGAAGCCGCCGAGGTCCGGCAATTAAGAGAAAATATAAAAATCGACACGACCTTAAAAGAAGTGAATGATCTGCTAAAGGGAATGGAGGAAGGCGCCAAAAGAACCTCAGAAATTGTAAAAGGGCTTCGGAATTTCTCCCGGCTTGATCAGAATGTGTTCCTGAGTGCCAACATAAATGAAAGCCTTGATTCTTGTCTTGTCTTATTACACAACTCTTATAAAAACAGGATTAAGATCGAAAAGCAATTGGGAGAAATACCAGAAGTGGATTGTTTGCCTGGACAGATCAACCAGGTCTTTATGAATATCCTTTCCAATGCTATTCAGGCTATCCCTGCTGAAGGGACTATATTTGTAAAGACTTGGCAGGCAAATGCCACGGTTAAAATATCGATTCGGGATACCGGAATCGGAATGTCTGAGGAGGTCCAGAAAAAAATATTTGATCCATTTTTTACGACGAAAGGAGTTGGAAAGGGTACAGGACTTGGGATGTCGATTTCTTTTGGTATCATTCAGAAACATAACGGAAAAATTGAATTATTTTCAAAACCCAACGAGGGAACAGAATTTATTATAACCATTCCTGTTAATCAGTAATTAATTACCTGCAGCATGGAAATAAAAAAAGAAACTTACAATATCCTGTATGTAGATGATGAAGAGAACAATCTCAATTCATTCAGAGCTGCCCTGCGAAGAGATTATAACGTATTCACAGCTCTCAGTGGTGAAGAAGGCATGGAAATTCTTGCCAAAAACGATATCCATGTAGTTGTGACTGATCAGCGCATGCCGCATATGACAGGTGTGCAGTTTCTTCAGCGTATTCCGGGCGACCAGGATAATATCCGGATCATCCTCACGGGATTTACGGACATGGAATCAATCATTGAAGCGATCAATACCGGGAAAATATATCGTTACATCAAAAAACCCTGGGACAAGGACGAATTAAAAATTACTATTGACAATGCAATTGAGACAGTGATCCTGAGGCGAAATAATAAACAGCTGATCTACGAACTCCAGGTAAACAATGAACAGTTAGAGGTGAAAGTGCAGCAGCGCACGCGGGAAATTGAGAGACAAAAAGAAATTATTGAAATGGCGAAGGCCCAGTCTGATTCCCTTCTTTTGAACATTTTGCCTGAGGAAATTGCAGACGAACTAAAAAAATTCGGCAAATCTTATGCACGGAAGCACAACCAGGTAAGCGTGCTGTTTGCTGATATCAAAGGGTTTTCTTCCATCGCTGAAACCCTTACCCCGGTGAAATTGGTCACGCAGCTAGATGAAGTTTTTGGAGCTTTTGATAATATAATTGCAAAATATGACATGGAAAAAATAAAGACCATCGGGGATGCTTATATGTGCGCCTGTGGGCTGCCCCAGTCTAATGAGGAAAATGCCATAAGAGCAGTGAAAGCTGGATTGGATATGCAACGGTTCATTAACGAGTTCGGGTTAGCGAACAAAATTCAAAATCTCCCGGTATTTGAAGTGCGGATAGGAATACATACAGGTCCGCTGGTAGCGGGTGTTGTAGGATTGAAGAAATTTGCCTATGATATCTGGGGCGATACTGTAAATCTTGCGTCGCGGATGGAACAACACAGTGAGGCAGGAAAGGTAAACGTATCGGGAACAACTTACCAGCTGATCAAGGATCATTTTCGGTGCACGCACCGGGGAATGATCGAAATAAAAAGCAAACTTCACGTGGATATGTACTTTGTTGAGGAGGAGATTTCTGCTGCTTGAGGGCCCAAATGAGAAGGATAAGTGTTATTTTATCAATGCAGCCCTGTTAATTATTTCTTCTAAAACGTTTATGTCAACATCAGCAAGCTTATTAATATAAAGACATCCACCACCAGTTTTGTGCTTACCCAATTTTTTTAGAGCATCTGCATGTTGCTGAAGACCTGAGACAAGATACACTGAGAAGTTTGCCTTGCGGGGAGAAAAACCAATCTTAAACCACTCCACTTCTCTGTCTGTACTAGGACTCTTATATCTTTTATTCCCAAACCCGACGATCGAACTACCCCACATTTTAGGCTTTTCTTTTGTGGCCTTATGCATCAGTTGAATTAAGAGAAAACTGTCCTTTCGTTTTTCTTCGTGTTTAATTGCGTTGATAAAATCTTCGACACTGGAACCGGTTTCTTTTGTTTTGATTTCCGCTAGCTTACCCATTTCATATAGTTTTTGATGATGTTACGTTTGGTCCGTTGACAGCCTGGTTAATTAACCCAGGTGATCAGTATGATGATGAAACTTAACACAAATGCAAATATCGAAGGTGCAACATGCTTTAACGCCTGCACAAAGTCGGCAGTGCTGTCAATTTTTTCTGTAGAAGGGATTTTGATATCGATGATGAGTAGCGTTATCGCTATGGCAAATACGCCGTCGCAAAAGGCTTCTAGCCTTGAGCCGGGGGTGGTTGCTGACATTCGTTCTTTTTACTAAGGTAGATTTCTTTTTTATTGTTTACGCATCGAGGACATTAAGAGCGATTGCGCTTATTTAACAGGATGACTGAATTCCGTTGCTGCAGGCAGCCGTGCAAGTGCCGATAGCCATGGACAGCGACGCAAGGAACGTTGAATAGAATTCCTTATGTTCGTGACTTAAAAATTTAAATCACACTCAATGAGAAAGCCACTCTTTGTCTTATTCTTGCTAGCATCGATTTCATTTACCTACGCACAAAAATTAATGGGGTTTGCAGATACCCGCGCTGCAAAACAACTGGATTGGGAGAAGCAGTTTGATGCCCAGCTAAGCGGAAAGGAGCAGGACACATGGATGCAGTTCCTTAGTTCACATCCTCACCATGTGGGCAGTCCGCAGGATAAGGCCAATGCAGAATACATCGCGGGTTTGTTTCGCAGCTGGGGATGGCAAACAGAGATCACGACATACTGGGTGTTATTTCCGACACCAAAAACCAGGATGCTGGAGTTGCTGGGCAGCAAACCCTATAAGGCAAAGTTGCAGGAGCCGACAGTCGAAGCAGATAAAACTTCGGGACAAAAGAATGAACAATTGCCAACCTATAACGCCTACAGCGCCGATGGCGATGTGACAGCCGAACTGGTCTTTGTGAATCGCGGTACACCCGCCGACTATGAAGAGTTGCAAAGAATGGGCGTGGATGTGAAAGGAAAAATTGTGATTGCGAAATACGGCGGCTCGTGGCGCGGAATAAAACCAAAAGTGGCATATGAAAAGGGAGCTGTTGGTTGCATTATTTATTCTGATCCCGCTGATGATGGCTATGCGCAGGGTGATTCGTATCCCGTTGGTCCGTTCCGTCCGGCAGGCGGAGTGCAGCGTGGTTCAGTAATGGATATGCCTGTTTATCCCGGTGATCCACTAACACCCGATTATGGTGCAACAAAAGATGCTAAGCGCCTGAGTTTGAAGGAGGCCGTAACCATAATGAAAATTCCGGTTTTACCTATTAGCTATGAGGATGCGTTGCCTTTGCTGCAATCATTGGGCGGTGATGTGGTGCCAGCTGCTTGGCGCGGTGCATTGCCGATCACTTATCACTTGGGACCAAGTAAAGAAAAGGTGCACATTAGACTTGAATTTAATTGGGATCAGAAACCAATATATAATGTCATCGCGAAAATTTCCGGCAGTGAATTGCCCGATGAGTGGATCATTCGCGGCAATCATCATGACGGTTGGGTAAATGGTGCTACTGATCCTTTGAGTGGAATGGTGGCTGAGCTCAGTGAGGCAAAGGCCATCAGTGAATTGGTGAAAAAAGGCTATCACCCCAAACGTACGCTGGTATATTGTGCTTGGGATGGAGAAGAGCCATCATTGCTGGGCTCAACGGAATGGGCGGAGGACCACCAGCAGGAGTTGAAAGAAAAAGCGGTTGCCTATATTAATTCAGATGGGAACGGACGTGGGTTTATTGGCGCAGGTGGATCACATACACTTGAAACATTTTTTAATGAGATAGCAGATAATGTCATTGATCCCGAAACAGGGGCAACGATCAAGGAGCGTCGGTTTGCAAGACAAGTCGTTAATGCCGATGCGTTAACAAGGGCGAAAATGCTGAGCGATAAAGATGGAAAAAGGATCAGGTTGAGCGCTCTCGGCGCTGGCTCAGATTATTCTCCGTTTCTTCAGCATTTGGGAATTGCTTCAATGAATCTTGGATTTAGTGGTGAAGATCCGGGTGGTGAATATCACTCTATTTATGACTCTTATGACATGTTCCGACGGTTCAAAGATTCGGGATTTGTTTATGGAGTGACTTTGTCAAAAACGGCAGGCCGCGCCATGTTACGCCTGGCCGATGCAGATATCCTTCCCTTTGAATTTAATACGTTGTATAAAACGATCAATGATTATGTGGGTGAAGTAAAAAAATTGTTGGACGATCAAAGGGCAGAAACAGAGATTCAGAATAAACTGATCAGGGAAAAATTATTTGACCTGGCAAAGGATCCGAAAAAAGTTTCGATCACGCCCGAACTAAAAGAAGATGTTCCTTATTTGAATTTTAGTTCCCTGGAAAATGCAATGACTCAATTAAAGGAAAAGGCAGAGGACTTTCAAAAAATGTATGATAACGGTTTACAAGTACCTGTAGCCGACCAAAATGCATTGAACAATATTTTGTACAAGGCAGAGAGAAGTTTGATCGACCCGAATGGATTGCCGCGTCGTCCGTGGTATAAGCACCAGATCTATGCGCCAGGGTTTTATACGGGATATGGAGTAAAAACATTACCGGGAATTCGCGAAGGAATCGAACACCGAAATTGGAAAGAAGCGCAGGAGAATACGGAAATCGTAGCAAAAACCATTGTTTCTTATATTAAGCAGGTTGAACAAGCAATCAATATCGTGAGAAAGAATGGAGATAAGAAGAGCTTTTGACCGGGTGAGGTGAGTGGTATTGGGGAACGAGTAATGAGTGACTAGCAATGAATTTGATCATTTGACAATTCATTAGTTTTGGTTGTGCGTCTTCCGGAAAAATTATTGGGATCATTGCAAGGTATCGAAGGCTTCGATCAGGAGGCTTTTGAAAGAGTACATCAAAGCGGCGAGCAGGTGACTTCGATTCGGATCAACCCGCTGAAGTTG
>Ga0163163_10000575_pt1 | contig 32365 bp, 29 predicted proteins | sample S65metaG_FD_119766 | JGI IMG/M metagenome (GOLD analysis project Ga0163163, IMG submission 119766) | Switchgrass rhizosphere microbial communities from Kellogg Biological Station, Michigan, USA - S6-5 metaG | ecosystem: Host-associated > Plants > Roots > Rhizosphere > Soil | place: USA... | reverse complement strand
CACCGACAGCGACAGCGTTGCTCGCGTTAGTCACGCCGCAGCTCACGCTCGATCCTTGGATGCGGCACAGACCGCTCTGCACGAGCTGTGTGAACACTGCCTTCAGCTGGCCGAAGTTCACAGCCTGATCAGCCGTCGTCGCAGCGGTCACTCCGCTGATCGTGCCGGCGTTCGTGATGCCGCCGCCGTTCACGTTGACCGAGCCGACGCTCGCCGCGGTCGTCCCGCCCGTTACCAGATTCGTCGCGAAATTCTGTGCGTTGGTCTGCGCGGTGTTGGCTGCAGCCTGTGCGTTGGTCGCGACGGCATTGAGCTGCGAAACATTCGCCGCGTCGTCGGGAGCGATGCCGTTGCTGACGCCACGAATGCGACCCGCATTGTTGATCCCGCCACCGTTGGCATTGATGGCGCCGGTCACGTTCAGCGTGTTGAAGTTCGCGTTGTTGGCGCCCACGGAAGCGAAGTTCGCATTGTTGGCGCCCACGGCAGCGAAATTCGCGTTGACGCTCCCACCGGTGACCAGGTTGGTCGCGAAGTTCTGCGCCTGCGTGCGCGCGTTGTTGGCCTCGCCGGTAGCAAACTGCTGCGCCTGAATTCGCGCTTGATCGGCTGCGAAGCTGGCGAAGTCATGTGCCGTGATCAGCTGGTTGTCGACGTATTGGCGGTTCGCAGCGTCGGTCGCGTCTATCGGCGCGGCCACGTTCACGATCCGCCGTTCGCCGCCGAACACGCCGACGCTGACCGTGTTGGACTGATTCGCCACCGATCCCTGGCCGAGCGCCACGGCATTGCTCACGCCATTGCTGACCGACGAGTTGGCGCCGAGCGCCGTAGAGTTGTTGCCGAACACGTCGGCACCGAAGCCGATTGCCGTCGAGTTCAGATTGAACGCATTCGTGTTCGAGCCGAGCGTGACGGCGTTGTCGCCGATCGCCCAGGCGTTGCTGCCCACGGCAACGCTGTTGTCTCCGGCGAACGATGGATTGGCGCCGCCGATCACGAGCCAGTTGCTCACATCCTGCCCCGCGCGAGCGCCGAGGCCGCACTGGAATCCCGCGATGGGATCCGAGAACGCTTGGCACGGCACGAGATCCTGCGCGTGCGCGCCGCTGCTCGTCGCCAGGTAGCTCACTGCGAGCGCGAGCGCTGCGAAAACCCGCTTGAACATAAATCCTCCCGCGATTGTTCTCGTGCAATGCGCACACTGGCGGTGGATCTGCTGCAGGTAAATTCGGCGCCCGACCTACGCCGGGTCCTAGGCCGGTCTTAGGCCCTTTTTCTACCCTGCTTCCTCTAGAATGTGCCCGCAAGGCGAAAGCGGGGGCACACCGTTGAGTCACGAGCTGGGCGGCGGGTTCGAGTTCAAGTTCCTCGAGCGGGTCAAGCAACGCAGCCTGTTTCGCGTGACTGCTGCGTATCTCGGCCTGGCGTGGTTCGTCATCCATGTCGCGACGGTGATCGGCGAGTCGTTCCCGCGAGTTCACCACTTCGTTCCGTGGCTCATCTATGGGTTGGGCGTGGGACTGCCGATCGTTCTGATCACCTCCTGGCTTTCCAAGCGCACGTCGCGCCGCGCTGCTCGATCGGTCAGGCTCGACGTAATCCTGATGGGCGTGATGGTGCTCGCCGTCCTCGCGCTGCTCGCCGATCGCTGGGTGCTTCATCGCCCGACCGATGAAACCATGCTCGCGCTGCTGGCAGTCATGGTCGTCGTGCTGCTCATCGACCGGCTGATCGGCCTGCGTTCGCCGGCCGCAGCTGCGTCGAGTGCGACGCACACGAAAGGCATGCCGCGCGTCGCGATCCTGCCGTTCGCCGACATGAGCCCCGAGAAGAACCAGGACTACTTCTGCGAAGGCACCGCCGAAGAAATCATCGACGCGCTCTGCGCCGTCACCGGCCTGCACGTGGCCTCGCGTTCCGCTTCCTTCCAGCTCAAGGATCGCGCGGTGGACGCTCGCGAGGTCGGCCGACTCCTCAACGTTCATGCCTTCCTGGAAGGCAGCGTGCGCAAGTCCGACGACCGCCTGCGCATCACGGCGCAGTTGATCGACGTAGGGCACGGCGGCCACCTCTGGTCGCAATCGTTCGATCGCAAGGTGGAGGACATCTTCAGCGTGCAGGAAGACATCGCGCGGCATGTCGTGGCTGCGATGCGCGTGAAGCTGCTCGATGCCGACAGCTCGCGTCTGAAGCGTCGCGGCACGCGAAACGCCGCCGCCTACGAGCTCTACCTGCGCGGCCGCCAGCTTCTGAACAAGGAGAAGGAAGCGGAGAATCGCGCGGCAGTCGAAGTCTTCCGCGAAGCGATTCGACTCGACCCGAACTTTGCCGATGCGCACGCGGGCCTGGCAGATGTGCTGACTCAATTGCTCAGGCAGCGTGTCATCCCGAGCGAGTTGTCGGCGGATGCTCTTGCCGCGAGCCAGCGAGCTGTCGAGCTCGCGCCGGACCTCGCGGACGCCTACGTCGCACGCGGCAATGCACTGCTGATGCACGGCGAAGCCGACGAAGCACAGCGGGCCTTCGAACGCGCGACGGCTCTCGATCCGCGCAACTTCTATGCTCACTACTGGTTCGCGAAGTTCTGGGTCGCGCGCGCTCAGCACGCGCTGGCCGTGAAGCACTACGAACTTGCGTTCGAGATTCAACCGGACGACTACCGGCCGATTGTGCTGTCGATCCAGGAATACCAGGCCATCAACGACAAGGCCGGCGAGCAGAACGCGCTGCGCCGAGCCTGGCCAGTGCTGGAGCGGCGTCTCGCGCTCGACCCGCATGATTCCTATGCGAGCGATCACGGGGCCGGTGTGCTCATGCTGCTGGGACGGCGAGACGAAGCGAACCGCCTGCTCGACCGCGCAATCGCGCTACGCCCGGATGACTATCGGACCTTATACACGGCGGCCTGTACCGCCGCGCTCGGCGGGGAATACGACCGCGCGCTGGATTTTCTCGATCGTGCCGTCGGCACGGGGCGCGGCGATCGCATCTGGCTGCTCAACGACAACGACCTGGCGCCGCTGCGCGAACACCCGCGGTTCAAGCAGATCGTCGATCGACTGAAGTAGGGAGAACCGATGGTGACGACACGAAACATCGCGACGAACCTGACCATCGTTGCAGCCCTGTTCGCCACCGCTTCACTTCCGACCGCTGCAGCAACGCCTACTGCGCAGATCGATCACATCATGCTCGGCATCGACGATCTCGATCGCGGCGTGAAGCAGTTCGAGGAGGCGACCGGCGTCAAACCCGTCTACGGCGGCAAGCATCCACGCGGCACCCACAACGCCCTCGTGTCGTTGGGCGAGGGCACGTACCTCGAGATCATCGCCGTGCAGAAGGGCGTCACTCCCCCGGACGACTACACGGGACTCGCACAGCTGCACACGCTCACCCCGATCGGATGGGCGGTGTCGTCCAAGGACAGTGCTCAGCTTCGCAGCCGCCTGGAGGCCGCAGGCATGACCGTGACTGAAGCGGCGCCCGGATCGCGCACCACGCCGGCAGGGAAGACGTTGTCGTGGCAGACCTTCGGCCTCAAAGATAACTTCGAGGAAGCGCCGTTCTTCATCGTGTGGTCGGCGCAGACGGCCCATCCGTCGACGACCTCGCCACCCGGCTGCAAGCTGCAGCAGTGGCGTATTGCCGGCCCGCATCAGAAAGATCTCGAGCAGTTGCGTCGGACGCTGGATTTGCGCTCCGAAGCTGCTGACGCCAAAGCCACTTCGATGCGGCTGACGCTAACCTGTCCGAAGGGTCAGGTCGTGTTCTGAGTTGCGAGTCGACTCGCTGGTGGGCGCGAACTTCGGGATCGGTTGCCCCGGTCGCAGCACCTTCTTCACCGACTGCAGCCGATCCCACACCGCTTCCATGATGACCGTCGCGGCGGTCTCGGGATGGCAGAGCTCGCCCTTGCAGGCCGAACGCATCAACTGATCGTTGCCACCCGCTTCCAGGCAGAGCTGCGTGCGGATCCCCTTGCCCCAGTCCTGGAACTGCGGCAGGTCCTCGCGCTTCGTCGCCAGCAACTTGTCCCGGAACTCCGGATACATGTCCGCGACGATCCTATCCACCGCCCGGGTAACATTGCGCGGCAACGGTTTGATCGCGTTAGGACACCGGCCGGGTTCCGGGGGCAGCTCGGCGGCATTGGCCACCGGCTCGGCGGTGAGAGCAGTGAGGATGAGCAGGATGAAGAGCTGTCGACCCATGGTGGCATACAGTGCCATCGACGCCGGCCTTGTGCCAGATCCGTGCGACCTGGATCACAGCCCCCCTGCCTGCAGCGCGGGCACAGTGCGCGGCCAATGACTGGCGAACCTTCCTTCAAACGCTTCATCCGGGCGTACGGCGCGTTGCTGTTCGCTCGCACACCCGCCGCGGACGATCTGACGATTTCGTCCAAACTTGCTCTGCTGCTGCCGGCCATCGGTCTGGCGCTGTGGCTGATCGTCGATCGATGGCTTGCGGGGCCCGACGCAGGGTTCTGGCCGGACGCAGTGCTTACGTGGTCTTGGTACGCACTGATCTTGCTCGCGTCGACGTGGGCCGCGAGCCGGCTGGCGCGGCCGCGCGTGTCGTACGAACGCGTCTTCGTGCTTACCGCTGCGTTCGTTCCCGTGTTCTTGTTGCTGGCGCTCGCTCGGGATTTCTGGGTTCCGTACGACTGGGCGATCCTGGCGTCGCTCGCGATCGTGATCTACGCCGTCATCTACATCGCGCGCGTGCTTCACGCGCTGACAGGGCGGGAGCAGTTGCGAGCGATGGGCGGGGTCGCGGCGATCTTGGTCGCCGCTGTCGTGGCCACACACTACTTCGAATTCAGCGGAAGCTTCTGGTATCCCGGTGATGACGCGGACGATGCCTCGGACAATTGGAGTGAGCGGGCGAGCTACGAGGCGTTGATGTATGCGCAGCCGGGGCGAATCGACGCCGCGGTGAGAGCGCTGCAACGTCCCGCTGATCTCCCAGCTGCTGCGTTCTTCGTCGGCTTTGCCGGCCAGGGCGATCAGCGCGTGTTCGCGGGTGAGATCGCTCTCGCACGCAAAGTCATTGCGGCGAAGTTCGGCAGCGCGCAGCGGTCGGTGCTGTTGGTCAACGATGAGCGCGATATGGATCGCCTACCGCTGGCGAGCCTGACAGCGCTGCGGTATGCGCTCAAAGGTGTCGCTGCACACATGAAGCTGGACAGCGATGTGCTGTTCCTGTCGCTCTCGTCCCATGGCTCCCCGGAAGGCGAACTCGCGGTCAGCGATGGCGGTATGCCGTTGAACGACCTGTCCGCAGCGGACCTTGCGACGGCGCTGCGCGAATCCCGCATCAAGTGGAAGGTCGTCATCGTATCGGCTTGCTATGCCGGGAAATTCGTCGAGCCGCTGCGCGACGACAGCAGCATCGTCATCGCGGCGGCCGCAGCCGATCGGACCTCGTTCGGCTGCTCCGACGATCGCGATCTGACCTACTTTGGGGAAGCCTTCTATCGAGATGCGCTGCCGGCGGCACCCGACTTGCAAACGGCGTTTGACATAGCGTCCGAAGCGCTCGCAGCACGCGAGCAAGCCGAGAACATAACGGCCTCGAATCCGACAGCGCACTTCGGTACCTCTTTGGTAGAGCATCTCCGGACCGCTTTCCCTGGCGAGTGAGGGTCTGCCTACGCACTTGCCGCGCTGCCCCTCGGGTCTATTGACGCAGGGCGGGCAAGAGCGCAAAACGTGATCCCGACATTGGGCCGGGGCATCCCAATGAGCAAAGTCATTCACGTCACACTCGTCGCACGCACGATTCTGCCGGCTTTCGCGCACAGCGAGCCTGCGGACGTGACCGCGCTCAACGAGGCTGTGATTCGCGAGAACCTCGAAAAAATCAATCGCGGCGACGCGCACGGCGCAGCTTCAGACTGGTCGGACGACGCGCAGAGTTTCGGGCATTACGCAGGCGGCCGCGCGGGCATACAGAGTGTGCTCGAAGACATCCTCGATACGGTTCCCGACTATCACATGGACATCGTGGAGATGGTCGCGGCGGGCGATGCAGTGGTGGTTCGCTGCAACCTCACCGGAACGCATCGAGAGGCCGGCGTCCGCAACGAGATCGCGCACATCCGCTGGTACACGCTGCGCGACGGCAAGATCGTGCAGCAGTGGGCGACGCGAGATGACTACGGAATGATGCGCCAGCTCGGGAAGACTCCCAAGCCACCCGTCAATTCGCACTGAGCCGCGCGCGTTCGCTGACCTGTATGCGTTGTTCGGGTCGCAGCACTCGCTGCACCGACTCGAGACGATCCCACACTGCTTCCATGATCACTGTCGATGCTGTTTCGGGATGGCAGAGCTCGCCGTTGCACGCCGAGCGAATGAGCTGATTGTTGTTGCCGGCTTCGAGGCACAGCGACTGGCGGATTCCGGTTTGCCACTCCTGGTACTGCACCAGGTTCTCGCGCTTGGTGCTGATCAATTTCTCGCGAAACTCCGGCTCGATGTTCTTGACGATGCGCTCGACGACTCTGTTCACGTTGCGCGGCAGCGGCTTGAGTGCGCGCGGGCAACTGCCTGGTGTGGGCGGCTGATCGGCGGCTACAGCGACGTTGGCTGCTGCGAGCGCCGCCAGCATGAACAAAATGCAGAACTGCGATCTCATTCAGGACACCTCTCGTCGATCATCTGAACGCGCTCGGTGGGCAGCGAGTTCGGGTGGAGTGGTATCGAAATTACGTGGGTCGAGAGCGGTCCGATATTGCCCAGGAGTTGGCAGACTTCCGGGCAAGCCTCGGTGGTTATTTTTCTATCACTTTCGACCTACAACCAAGTGTGACGCTCGTCGCACTCAAAATCGGAACCGTCGCGCCGCACTGCGCATCTCTCACGCGGATCCGCAATGGGGTCCATCCAACAATCGTTGGGGAACGCAGACCAATCATGATGCAACTCAAGATGATGTGTGCGACGGCGGCGCTTGCGTTGTGCGCAACAAGTGCGTTCGCTGAGCATGCGATGCGCTATCGGCTTACGCCGATTGCAGGGCAAAACGACGACCTCAGTCCGCGCTGAACTGCGCGGCGCGGCGAGCGTCTGGATGCTCCGGGCTCAGCGTTTCGCGTAAGTGCGGCAGCGCCTCTTTCGCGGCGACTCGAGCGGCCTCGTGATCGCCGCGATTCTCCTGGATGCGTGCGATCGTCAGCAGCGATTGACCGGTGAGACTCGACCAGGGCTTGTCGCCTTGCAGGCGACGCGAGATTTCCAGCGCACGACGTGCATCCGCCATCGCGGCATCCGCATCGCTTTTGCCGAGCTGTGCCTCGGCGCGGAAATTCAAGGCACGCACGAGCGGCGCGACCGCCATGCCGCGACCGTCGTAGAACTCGACGATCTTCGTCAGGCCCGCGATTGCTTCGGGGAAGCGGCCATGCGCCGAGTCGATGCGCGCTTGCACCTGCATGATCAGCATCGCGGGCACGCTGTCTGCCGGCACGGATTTGCCGACGAGCGGTGCGATATCGGCCAGCTCCGTTTCGGCGCGATGTACATCGCCCATGAGCAAGTATGTGCCGGAGCGATAGGCGAGCGCGCCGACGCGCATGCCTTCGTGGCCGGCGCGCGTTGCGGATTCGATCGCGACTTGATAAGCGTCGAGCGCTTCCGGATATCGCGCGAGGCTCGATAGAGCGCTGGCGCGATTGACGAGGAGATAGGGCGGCGGCTCGCCGCCGATCGAGCGTTGCACGGCAATTCGCAGCGCTTCGTCGTACTGCTCGAGCGCGCGGCGCGTGTCGCCGGCGGAATTGCTGGCCAAGCCCCAGTTGTTGCGGAGGAAGAAGACGCTGGGGCTTTCGCCGCGGCCGATCTCGGTCATCTTGGCGAGCGCTTGCGCGTAGAAGCGTTCGGCTTCGCCATTGCGGCCGGCGAGATAGTGGGCTGCGGCGATGTCTGCGAGCACGAACGCTTCGTCGTCCGGTTTCGAGATCGGCAGTTCGTGCAGGCGCGCTTGCGCTCGCAGGGCGTACTCGAGGGCTGCCTGCGGATCGTTTGTGTTCTGCGCGATGTAACCGCGATTGCGCAGGCACTGGATTTCGGATGTCGTGCCAGCGCTGGCGGCGAGGCCTTGCTCGATGAGCGTCCGCGCGTCGTCGGGTTTGCCGAGGAGCGACGCGGCGTATGCGGATTCGCATAGGAGCAATGCGCGCAAGTCGCGGTCTGTTGTCGCCGCGGTCAGGTCACGCGCGCGAGAGAGCATATCCTCGGCGGGCGCTGGATTTCCCGAGCTGAGATAGTACGAGGAGAGCATCGAGAGAATCGCAGCCCGGTGCTCTGGAATGTCGTCCTCCCTGATCAGAATCGACCGGCTGCGCTCGATCAGATCGGCGACGCGGACGGGTTGATCCGCCGGCGCGACTTCCGTGAGCATGCCCTTCACGAACTCGATGACGGCGGTGTTGCGGGCCGCGAGTGCAAGCGCGCGGTCACGTTGCCGCGTCGCCTCGACCGCTTCCCAGACAGATACGGCTGCCGCCGCAACGATGGTGAACAGAACGATCGCCGCCGCGCCCACCACGAGCCTGTTGCGCACCGCGAATTTTCCAGCGCGATACGCGAACGAGTCGGGCCGTGCGCTGACCGGTTGATGATTCAAGTGACGCCGCAGATCGGCCCCGAACGCTTCGACAGACGGATAGCGCTCCGCGGGCGTCTTCTTCAGCGCCTTGAGCACGATGTTGTCGAGGTCTCCGCGCAAGGCACGCACTTGTTGTGGAGGAAGGAGAGCCGCTTCGCTCGGCCGCGCCGGCTCGGCATCCACGATCGCCTGCATCCGTTCGAGCGGCGTGCGCCCGGAACCAACAGTCGGGTGCCGACCAGTGAGCAGGACATAGAGCAACGCGCCGAGCGAATACACATCGGTGCCGCCCGTCGCCTCGCCGCCGTGGACTTGCTCGGGGGCTGCGTACTCGGGCGTGAATACGAAGCCGCCAACGTGTGTGAGGTCCGCCATCGGCGTCGCGTCGGTGCCGTCGTCGAGCAGCTTCGCGATGCCGAAGTCGACGAGCTTCACCTGACCGTCGTTCGTCACCAGGATGTTCGACGGCTTGATGTCGCGATGGAGGATGAGCTTGCCGTGCGCATGCGAGACGGCAGCGAGAACATCGAGAAAGAGTCGGACGCGCGCGGTCACATCGCGCTGCCGCGAGTCGCACCACTTGGTGATCGTTTCGCCTTCGACGTACTCGATCACGAGATACGGCTGGCCGGTCTGCGTGACGCCGGCATCGATCAGTCGCGCGATGTTGGGATGTGTGAGGCGCCCGAGCGCGCGGCCTTCGCGACGAAACCGTTCGATACCGCCGGGCCCGAGTAACGCTGGATTGAGCAGCTTCACCGCGACATGTGCTTCGTAGCGACCATCGCTGCGATGAGCTAGCCACACGGTGCCCATGCCGCCTTGGCCGAGCAGGCTGTCGAGTGTGTAGCTGCCGATGATCTGGCCCTGCAGGCCGGGCTCCGGCACGGGCCGCACCAGCGAGCTCTCGAGAAACTTCTCCTGCTCCATCTCGGAGTACTGCGCCAGCAGATCGGCGAGGTCTGCGGCGTCCGTGGAGCTGTTGCGACGAAGCTCGGCGAGGCGCTCCGCACGCGCGGACGTGTCGAGCGCCAGCAGCTCATCGAGCAGTGGACTGAGTGCGTCCCATCGCGCCTTGTCGAAGCGGATCTTCACGGCTCGCGCAGCACATCGTGCAGGAGCAGTCGAGCCTTGTTCCAGTCGCGCATCACCGTGCGCTCCGAGAGATCGAGCAACGCTGCGATCTCGGCGAACGAGAAACCGCAGAAGAAATGCAGATCGACCAGTTCCGCGAGCGTGGTGCTCACCGAGGCGAGCTCGTCGAGCGCATCGCTGATGCGTTGCAGATCGAGCGACTCGCCCGCGACGTCCGCGGTTTCGATCGGCGACGACGTGATCTCGAATCCCGCCCCTCGCTTCAGCGCGTGCCGCTCGCGAACGAAGTCGATGACGAGCCTGCGCATCGCGCGTGAGGCGTAAGCCATGAAGTGTGCGCGATTTGGGAAGCTGACCTCGTCGCGAGCCGAGATCTTGAGATACGCCTCGTGCAGCAACGTCGTTGGGCTGACGGTGAGCTGCGGTCCGCTGCGGCGAAGCGCGCTTTGCGCGATCTGGCGGAGCTGCGCGTACAGGTCGGTGAAGAGATCGCTCGACGGATCTGCATTGCCGGCAACGGTCACGTGAGCCACCCGCAGACTGCTCAACTGCGCCGGAGCGCAGTGTGCGCCCGCCGTGTGGAAGAGGGAAGCGTAAGCCATAGAGATCCCCGTGTGGCTCTGCTCATACGAACGGAACGCAGTAGCTGAAGGTGACAGGTTCGACGCCAGATTCCGCAAACGGGTTGCACGCCCAGACCTGTCAGTCCCGCCAAGGCCTCTCCGTTCTATTTCGGTGTCGCTACCCATCAAGAGCACGCCCATGAAAGACGGCCTGATCCGCAGCTTCATGTTGACCAAAAAACCTTCATTCACATCGCCAGGAGAATTCACCGTGTATCGCAACATTGTTCCTTCTATTGCATTCATCAGCGTCGTCGCGACGCTCGGCATCGCCGGCGCCGTCGCCCGCGGTGCAGACAACGATCGCTCGGGCGACTTTGCTGCTGCTGCATCGGCCGGAGCGTGCGGGGGCCTTCCCAGTCACGACGCCCTTCGCGCCGCGCTTGTGGACGCGCGCGGCCAGGCCAACGGCGGCTTCAACCTCGACATGTGGGGTGCAGTCGTCAATCGCGACGGCATCGTCTGCGCGGTCGCTTTCACCGGCTCTGATCGCGGCCGTCAATGGCCGGGCAGCCGCGTGATCGCTGCGCAGAAGGCGAACACCGCGAACGCGTTCAGCCTGCCGGGCTTGGCGCTTTCGACTGCGAATCTGTGGGCGGCGGTGCAGCCGGGCGGTTCGCTGTATGGCTTGCAGCACAGCAATCCGGTCAGCACGAACGTCGCGTACGAGGGACCCGCGAGCGCGTTCGGTCAGGACGACGATCCGATGGTCGGCCAGCGCATCGGTGGCGTGAACGTGTTCGGCGGTGGTCTGCCGCTCTACAACGCACGCAAGCAACTCGTCGGCGCGATCGGTGCCAGCGGCGACACGTCGTGCGCCGATCACAACATCGCATGGCGCACGCGTGCGCGCTTGGCGCTCGACTTCGTGCCCGGTGGTGTCAGCGCGCGAGGCGACGACAACATCAACTACCAGGGCATCGTCTCGGTGCCGAGCCTGCAAGCCGACTTCTCGCATCCGATCTGCAAGAAGGCAGGCGTGGATGAAGTGTCCTCGATCAGTGCGAGCCTGCCTCCGACGCGCAAGTAACGCAGGGAGGGGCCGAGGAGGCGAGAGATCCCCGTCTCTCGCCTTCTCGTTTTCAAGTCAGGTGCTTATGAATCACCTCACACGCTCGAGTTACTGGCTCATGGTCTTCGTCGCCTGCGGCGTATTCCTGCTCGAAGGACGACGAGCGCGGTCACAAGGTTGTGCGGCTCAGAACCAGGATGCAACGAGCCTGGCCGCCAGCGACACCAGCAACGTCATGCTGAGTGACGCGCCAACCAATGCGCAGAAGGTGACACCCGCGGCGACACAATGATCCAGATAGTCGCCTCGCGGGGCCCAAACTTTCTCATTCATCGGCAAGAGCCTCCTTAGTTCGCAGTGACTGTCCCAAACGATCGAACACAAAGTCACCACACTTCCGGACAGGTGTGCCCTTTGGTACCGTCGACGGACCGATGGAAATCTTTCAAGGGTTCCTGGTGCTGCTGGTCGGCGCCGTTGGTCTGACCGCCATCGCGCGCCGGATCAACGTTCCTTACCCGTCCCTGCTGGCGCTGGGCGGCGTCGCGCTCGCTCTATTGGTACCCGCCGCGCCGAAGATCGAGGTCGATCCTGAGCTCATGCTGGTGTTGTTCGTGGCGCCGGTGCTGCTCGACGCTGCGTACGACACGTCTGTGCGCGACCTGCGCCAGAACTGGATTCCGATCACGTGTCTCGTGATTGCCGCGGTTGGAGTTACGACGATCGCAGTCGCATGGACGGCGCACGCGTTGGTGCCGGCGATGTCGTGGGCGGCTGCGATTGCGCTCGGCGCGATTGTCGCGCCACCGGACGCCGCGGCGGCCAGCGCGATTCTGCGACAGCTGCGGTTGCCGCATCGTCTGATGGTGATACTGCAGGATGAGAGCCTGCTGAACGATGCGAGCGCGCTGATGATCTATCGCATCGCCGTGCTTGCAGTTGCTTCCGGCGGGCTGAATTTTGCCACGGTCGTGCCGCTGTCTTTGCTGGCGATCGCCGGCAGTGTGATCGCGGGATATCTGCTCGCGCGTGTGTCGATGAGGTTCTTTCTCGGTATCAAGGATGTGCCGAGCTCGATCGTGATGCAGTTCTCGACGACGTTCGGCGTGTGGATTCTCGCCGAGGCTCTGCATTTATCCGCAATCGTGACGCTCGTCGTCTACGGCATCACCGTGGCGCGCGACGCACCGCGCGTGATCCCGGCACGCAATCGTCTGCCGTCCTATGCGGTCTGGGATCTCGCCGTGTTCGTGTTGAACGTGCTCGCGTTCGTGCTGATTGGTCTGCAGCTCGGTCCGATCCTCGGACCGCTCGACCGGGCAGAGCGAGTCGAGTATTTCCAGGTCGCGGCCATCGTATTGGGCATCTGCATCGCCGCCCGGTTCGTTTGGGTCTACAGCTACGCGCTGGTCGCGCGGTTGAAGGTGCGCTGGCTCGGCGCCGGCAAATGGCCCGGGACCGCAAGGCCGACCGCGCGAGGCTCGCTCGTCGTGAGTTGGTGCGGAATGCGCGGGATCGTCACGCTGGCCGCGGCGTACGCACTCCCCAACGACTTTCCTCATCGCGATTTGATCGTGCTGACCTCATTCTTCGTGGTCGTCGGAACATTGGTGCTGCAAGGCCTGACGCTGCGCCCGCTGATTCTGCTGCTGAACCTGCACGACGACGATCCGGTGAATCGCGAGGTCCGCATGGCATGCGAGCGCGTCGTCCACGCCGGTCTGCAGGTTCTCGATGGCGATGAATCCGAGCAGGCGCAGGTCATTCGCCGCGAACTGGAATCACAGCTTACGGAGCTCGATGATGAGAGCAAGGACGTCAACGAACTCGATCAGTACAGCTCCATGCGCGCGCGCATCGTGGCGGCTCAACGTCGGGCGTTGCTGGAGATGAGGTCGAAGGATGAGATCGGGGACGACGCGTTTCATCAGATCGAGGCGCAGTTGGATGTTGCGGAGGTGAATGCGTTGGGGGCGGAGTATCCGTGAAGCGGAGTCCTCTGCAGCACCGCGGGACTTACCGAAGTTCCTGTTTGGCCGCGGAGCTCAAGTACGGACGAATCGTATTCCTGACTTTCACTTGAGAGGCGTGCTCGAGCAGGCACGTGGATATTGCGTTCTCCTTGTCACCCCCCGCGCAGACCAATGCATTGACAAGATTGCAGAACGCTTCCACCTGTGTCGGCGTATCTCGAAGATAAGTTGTAATCACGGGCGTGAGCTGACGAATGACCTCGTGATAAGTCGCCGGCTCGCCATCTTCGTCGTCAAACTCAGAGGCGAATGCCGGAAACATCACGACCAGCGTGGCTAGCAGCTCGGCGGGAGAATTGATGTCGTACCTGCGCTGCTTCATACGTGGTGCCCGTCATGCCTTGCGGCCAATGCGACGACGATTAAGGCGATGCGCATGAATCGGCGTGACGCCAGCTATCGTCTTTCCTCTAGGAAGAATCCGATCGGCTGCTTCTCTAGAACGTTGATCGCCTCACAAGGCCCGAGCGTGTACCCGATGACCGAGCTACCTCGCTCGCCGTGGTGACACCAGATCCACTGTATGTGTTCGTCCGCGCTCAATTCGAGCGAAAGCACTTCCCCAGCTGTCAGTGGTCCAGCACCGATAGGTGCCACAGACCTCCAAATCGTCGGTTGGCAGCCTCTCATTTCCTCTGCAGCAGCTGATCCACCCGATCCCTATACGACCTGCTCAGCTTGATCTCCTGCCCATCATCCAACGTCAGGAAATACTCCCCATTCGTGTGAGGTCTCAACCTCCTCACCCGCTGAATATTCACAATCGTCGACCGATGCACCCGCTGAAACACCTTCGGATCCAATATCGCCTCCAGCGACTTCATCGTCTCCCTCAACACATACGTGCGCCCATCCGCATGCACGCACATGTAATCCCCCGCGGCATCGATCCAATCGATCCGCGACACATCTAATCTCACCGTCCCATTGTCATCCCGAATCGGCAGGATCTCCGGATACTCCGGCCCGACCGCTGCATCGAGCTGCTTCTGAATCTCCTCACTATCCAGCGCCGCGCTGCCCTTTGTCTGCGCGATCAACTCCATCAACTTGTCTCTCTGCGCGATCGCTGACTTCTGTCTCCAAAAACTCCGCACCCTCTCCAGCGCCTGTGTGAATCGCGTGTCGTTGATCGGCTTCAGCAAATAATCCAGCGCCTGCGCCTCGAACGCATCCAGCGCAAATCGATCGAACGCCGTCACGAAAACAATCATCGGCATCGATTCATGCGGCAGCTTCGCCAGCACATCGAACCCCGACATGCCCGGCATCTGAATATCCAAGAACATCAGATCGGGCTTCTCGCGCGCGACAGCTTCGAGCGCTTCGCGCCCGTTCTCGCAATGCCCGACAATTTCGACATCAGGATGCGCCGCGAGCCGGATTTCTATACCGCGACGTGCGAGCTCCTCATCGTCGACGATGATCGCTCGGATCGGCCTGTCACTCATGCTGTCCCCGTTCGACTTCAATCAGGCCGCGGCGCGAGCTGCCTCTGCAGGAAACGTCAGCGCGCATCGCAAGCCCGGCTCAGTGTTGCGAACATCCACGACCCCGCGCTCGCCATACAGCACCTGCAATCGCTCGCGCGTATTGCGGATACCCACTCCGCGGCCATTGGTCAGCCGCGAACAGTCGACCAGACCAGGTCCGTCGTCCGACACCTCGAGCTGCAGCATGCCGCCGGTCACGTGTCCGCCGATGCGGATCTTTCCTCCTTGCTCTCTGGGCGACACCGCGTACTTGATCGCGTTCTCGATCAGCGGTTGCAGCAGCAGGCTCGGCATCAGCATCGTGCTCGCGTTCGCGTCGATCGCGAACTCGATCGTCAGGCGCGGCCCGAACCGCAGCTTCTCGATGTCGAGGTACAGGTTGAGCGCGTCGATCTCCTGCGCCACCGTCACCTTCTTCATCGGGTCCTGGTCCAGCGTGTAGCGCAGGAACTCTGACAGCCCGGTCACCGCAGAGTTCGCAACCGAGTTGCGATTGTCGAGGATCAACGTCGAGATTGCGTTCAGCGTGTTGAACAGGAAGTGAGGGTTTAGCTGATAACGCAGCATCTTGAGTTGCGCTTCTTGCGCGAGTGCAGCGTGGCGCAGCGTCTGCTCACGTTGTTGCTGCATCGACTCGTAATAGTGAAAACCGAAGTACAACCCCATCCAGCACACCATCAGATACGTCGAGCTCATGGTGCCGCTGAAATAATCGATCCAGCTCGTCCACTCCATCCGGTCTTCCGGGAACAGCGCCATGTAGGCCAGGTTCACCGGAATACGCCAGGCCAGCGCTGTCAAATACGCACCGAGCAGCCCGACGCCGACCATCACGGCCGGCGGTTGCTTCCACAATTGACGGCACAACAAGCGCAACCACGAGCTCAGGATGAACCCGGTCGCCGACGCGATCAGGATCACCTTGGTGTACGCAATCGCCTTGCCGTACAGCAGCGCGCCCGCGTACTGCGCGAACCCGTAGGCCATCCAGCCCATCAGGTGTAGCGACCAGAACGTCAGGTTTCTGTTTTTATTCAGTTGCATGAAGGTCATGGCCTCACTCTAAGCAAGGGTGGCGGCACCGTCCAACAATTCGTCGCGCAACTGGCACGCTTCGTCGCAGGGTTTGCGTTATGTGCTGCGCCGGCTTTCCCTGCAACATCTGTCCGCAGGCGCATCGTTTGCGGGAACGTCGAGTCGGTTCCTGCACGCGACGAAGCGACGGAGCACAGCGCGCGTGTCTCGCTCAAACACTGCTGTCCGCTGCAACCATGATCGACGCAGCGGTATCACAACCAGGCTCGCAGGAGCTTTCGTAGTTCTAGGAGACACGACATGTTGATGCATCAATCGCGCTCCACCTCGGTGCGCGTGATCGGAACGGCGCTGGTCATCGCTGCGGCTTCGATGATTGCAGCGGTTGCTTCGGCGAAGGGGAACGACGGCAGCTTCAGCACCGTCGTTCGCTATGGCGATCTCGATCTGACGCAGTCGGCGGACGTCAGTCGTTTGTACGCGAGGCTGAAGTACGCGTCGGAGAAGGTGTGCTACGTCACCGACGACAGCAAGAATCTGCGCATGAAGACTCTGCAGGCGGACTGCATGCAGGGAGCGTTGAATCGCGCGGTCGCGAGCGTGAATGAGCCGAAGCTGACGCAGTTGCATGCGGCGGAGCCGAGGATCCGCGTCGCGCGCAAGGAGAGCTAGTCGACGCGTTCCTGCGGAGGCTTGGGCGCGCCGAGGCGTGACTCGCGCAGCGTGATGTAGATGGTAGAGGCCATGACGATGCCGGCGCCGAGCATCGTCATGGTGTTGGGAATGTCGCTGAACAAGGCGTAGCCGAGGATCACGGCGAACACGAGACGCGTGTAGTCGATCGGCGCCATTGCGGCTGCGTCGCCTTCGGACATGCCGTTGATGTAGCACGCTTGCGTGATCGTGCCGAGCACGCCCATCGCGCACAACAGCACGAGATCGCGCAGGCTCGGCCATCGCCACGAGAACATCGCGGGCGGGATCGCGAGCACGAAGCCGAGCACCGCGGACCACGCCATCAACGTCAGCGTCGAGTGATCGCGCGTCAGGAACTTCATCCCGGTGACCGTGAACGCGAACAGGAACGACGACGCGAGAGCTGCAGCGGCAGGCCATCCCGCACTACCTTGCGTCTGCGGCTGCAACATCAGCAGCGCGCCCAGGAATCCGACTATCGTCGCAGCCACGCGTCGCGGCCCGACATATTCTTTCAGTGCGAAGGCAGCGAGCGGCACGACCCACAACGTTCGCGTGAACGACAACGCGTTCGCATCCGCGAGCGGCAACTTCTGATACGCGTAGAACGCGAGAATCATTCCGACCGTGCCCGCGCCGGAGCGAAACAGCAGAATCCCCATCCGCGTCGTGCGAAACACCTCGCGCGGGTTCGGCAGAATCACTGGCAGCAACACGATCAATCCGGCGAGCTGCCGATAGAAAGTCTGCAGCGACGGCGAATAGTCCTCGCCGAGAAACTTGATCAGCATCGTCATCACCGTGAAGGTGATGGACGACGCAAGCATCCACAACGCGCCGCGCGCGTTGCGAGGCAGTCGTTGATATGCAGCCGCGTAGCGGGGTGTACTCAAAACCGCAACGGCCCGAACAGGCCGAGCAGACCGATGATGATCAGATAGATCGCGACGATGTAATTCAGCAGTCGCGGCACGATCAGAATCAGCACGCCGGCGATCAGCGAGACCAGGGGCCCGATGCTCAGACTGAGGTTCATGATTTGGACTCCAGACGTGCTTGCAGCCAGCGCGAAATATCGTGCACTTCTTCCATGCAGACCTGGTGCTCCATCGGATAGCTCTGCCATTCGACGGTGTAGCCCAGGCTCACCAACTGATCGCGCGACGCTTTGCCTATAGCCGCCGCGATCATCGGATCGCGCAAGCCGTGGCACATGAGAATCGGCAGATCCTTGTTCGCCCGCGATGCTTCCGCCGCGACTGACTCGCGTAGCGGCAGATAAGTAGAGAGCGCCATCACACCGCCGAGCCGCTCCGGATACCGCAGCGACGCCTGCAACGCGATCGCACCGCCCTGCGAGAACCCCGCGATCACGATGCGCTCAGTCGCAACTCCGCGCGCGTTCTGCTGCTCGATGTAACCATTGACCACGCCCGCGGACTCGCGAATGCCCGCGTCGTCTTCCTTCCGGTCCGGCCCGAGCCCCGTGATGTCGTACCACGCGCGCATGACGAACCCATTATTGATAGTGACCGGCCGCGGCCGCGCGTGCGGGAAGATGAAGCGCACCGCCAGCGTCGGCGGCAAGCGCAGCTCGTCGACGATCGGCACGAAGTCGTAACCATCCGCGCCGAGACCGTGCAACCAGATGACCGCTGCGTCAGCCGTCGTAGCAGGTTCGAGAACGACGTTCTCTTCGGATTCGTGAGTGGTGTAGGGCATCCCTCATCTTACATCGGCGAGCGTCTCAGCCACCGCTGCTCCGAGCTCGGCGAGGTCGAAAGGTTTGCGAAGCTGGCGCGCGGTGCCGAGCGCGGCTTCGACCGCAGCGCTGTCGGCATAGCCGGAAACCATCAATACCTTGATGCCCGGCTGACGTTCCTGCGCCGCTCGCGCCGCGTCGGCGCCATTCATTCCCGGCATTGCAAAATCGACCACCAGCAGAGCGAAGCGCTCGCGCTCCATCGTTGCCAATGCCTGAGTGCCGCTCTCCGCTTCCGTCACGTGGTACTGCAAGCTCCGCAGGCTCTCTGCCATGAACCGCCGCACCAGCTTGTCGTCATCGACGACGAGGACTCGCGTCGGCTCGCGCGACTGCGCTCCCGGCACTGTCGTCGAGGGCGGCGCCTCGACATCGGTCCGCACGAGCGGCGGGGTGCCGGCGGGCAGCATCATGCGCACTGTCGTCCCACGCTCGGGTTCACTATCTATATGGAGTGAGCCACCGGACTCACGCGCGACTGCGTACACCTGCGAGAGCCCAAGACCGGTGCCCTGTCCGGTGGGCTTGGTCGTGTAGAAGGGCTCGATCGCACGCGCCCGCACTTCCTCCGTCATCCCCGTTCCGGTATCGCTGACCGCGAGCTCGACATGCGGCAGACGACGCTCCGTATCCTCGACGTGCCGCGCTTTGATCGTGAGCGTCCCGCCCTCGGGCATCGCGTCGCGTGCATTCACGGCGAGGTTGAGCAGCGCGAGCTCGAGCTGATTCGCATCGCTCACGACAAACCGCGCATCTTCATCGACGCGCACATCGACCCGCACCGACGGCCCCACCGACTGCGCCAGCAATCCGCTCATCCCGCCGAGCAGCTGCGCCAGATCGACCGGTCCCACGTTCATGCGCTGACTGCGCGAGAACGCGAGCAGCTGCGAAGACAGCTTCGCTCCTTTACGCGCCGCTTCGAGTGCGTTGTCGGCCATGCGCTGCAGCCGATCATTTCCCGCTGCGCGCGTTCGAATCATGTCGAGATTGCCGATGACCGCCGTCAGCAGATTGTTGAAGTCATGCGCGATACCGCCGGTGAGCTGCCCGATCGCTTCCATCTTCTGCGACTGACGCAACATCTCTTCCGCGCGGCGCCGCTCAGCGATGTCGCGCAACACGAGCACTATCAGAAATCCACCGAGCGCCAACCCGCCCAGTGCAGCAATCCCCGCCGCAACGAACGACAGGCGCGTCGGCGTATCGATGCTGCCCGACGCCACCGCGAGATGCGTCGACCAGCCCGAGGTCGGCGACACGAAATACGCCGTGTAGTTCTTCAACCCTTCGTACGTCGTGCCGCTGTACAACCCGCCTTTGCCGTTGCGGATCGCATCGCGTACGTATTGCGTGGCCGGCGTACCGACGCGTGCGTGGTAGTCGACCGTCCTGGCCACGAAATCTCCGTCGGCATCGACGATCGCACCGGTCGCATCCGGCGACGCATAAGCGGTGAGCGTGTTCTGAAGGATGCTCGATTTCAGGCTCACCGCAATGACGTGAGTGATCTTGCCGTCGACGCGGGCCGGCACATACAGCCATACGACTGGATGCTCGTGACTCTCGATATCGCCGACGAGCGCCGTACCGGACGTGAGGACGCGCCGCAGATCGTGCTCGTGCACCGGAGCGATCGGCCGAGGCGCACCGAAGGGTCTATGCAGATCGAAAACTTCTTCGCGTCGCTGCGAGTCGATCAACACGATCGATTCCCACAACGGATTGGCCGCGAGCAATCGCTGCACGCGCCAATAGAACTCGCTCCAGTTCCTGGTCTCGAAATAGATCGAGCTGGAAAGCACGTCGAGCGCGGCGAGATGCCGCTGGAGCTGCGTATCCACCAGCGTCATGACGTACTCGCTCTGCGCGATCGTCGAATTGGTGACGCGTTCGCGTTCGGCGCGCAGCAGGTAGAACACGCTTACCGCCGCGAAGACGACCGTCGGCAGCATGGCTGCAACACCAAGTGTGACGAGCGAGCGGCGGAAGAACGTCATGAAGTCGGTGATCGTCTCACTTTGATGCGGCGCCCGCCAGCAAGCGTGCGCGCTGAGCTGTAGGTGAAATCGGAGGGACGCTGCGCGCTGTCCCCGACTGGCGCCGTCCAGCGAGTGATTCTTGGATGCGCATCACAGAACTGGCAGAGTCGCTGCGTTCTCATCACTCCTGGCATCACCCCTGGCCCCACTCCCCAACTCGAATCGCTGCGATGACGTCGATGAATACCCGTAAGTGGCATGCCTTGGTCTCCTGCGCTCTGTTCCTCTTCGCGGCAGGCGTCTACAGCAGATTCTCCGCACAGCCCGTCGATCTGTGGCGCGTCGCCTTCTGGAGCATCATCGGCGTCGCGTCGTACATCGTGCTGTCCGGGCTGTTCGGATTCGATCCGCATCGCACGCGCCTCGCGCGTTATGCGTCGCCGCTCGTGCACTACGTCGATCGTTGGGAATTGCGCCTCGGCCAGGCGACGCTGTCGATGCTTGGCTGCATCGCGCTCGCCGCCGGTTTGCTGGATCACACGAACTTCGTGACGGCGGTCGTCAGCGGCACGCTCGCAGCGTGGACCTACTTCGCGCTGCGGCTATACGCGGGCGGCTACGGAACTGCGAACCTGGCGCGACGCTGAGATCACGCACCCGTTGCGAGCTGCAGCATGTGCAGTTCGTACACGACCAGCCAGCAGTAGAGCCCGAGTACGACGTACACGAACGTCTCGCCGGGGATCCTGCGGAATAATTTCATCCGGCTGCACGCCACCAGCACGCACAGCCCCGCGCCTGTCAGCGCCAGCTTGACGAAGGCGAACCACAGCAGATCGTGCGGCAGAAACAGCGCCATGATCGGGTTCATCTCAGCGGCGCCGTGCTTCATGAGCGTCACGGTCAGCAGACCGTCGAGCACGCACAGCGCGAGAATGGTGAATACCGGGATCAGCAGTCGCGGCGAATGCCAGTCGACGACGGGATAGTGCAGATCGCTCGCGCGTCGCCCGCCGCGGCGACGTGGATTGCGCGCTCCGTGCCAATAAGCAGCAAAAGTCGTCTTGCGACGGTCCGGCCGGCTGCGACGATCGATCTCCATGGCGCTCAAGAACGTTTCCTCCTGTCGACGCTGCAAAGTTTGAACGCAACGCTGTGGGGAAAGTTGCTGAGTTACCGTAATGGGAAGTAGAGAAGCGTAGAGCTTTAGTCGGATTTCCCTGCTTTTGCCGCCGGATATGTAAGCGGTACCGACGCTTCGGGCGTCAGCACGCGAAACGTGAACGTCTCCTGCAGGTACAGCAGCACCGACGTACTGGTGTGATCCAGATAGCCGACGGAAAAGTCCTGCCCGACCGTCAACTCGAAGTCCCCGCCACGCAGGCTCATCACGACAGCACCATCGGCCGCCGGCGCCCACACGATCGGCCCGTCCAGCAGCTCGCGCACGTGATTGATGACCGGATAACCGCGCGTCGTGCTGCGAGTCAGACCGGTGTAACAGCGCGGACCGAGCGCGATTCCATACGGCCCGTTCACGCCTTCGCTGCGCAACCGGTGAGTCGCTTCGGCGACGACGTCGGGATAGGCCTCGTAGTTCTCGGGAATCGACAAGCTCTGCGACGCCGAGGCTTCGAACATGCCGACGATCCCTGCAGGCCGATAGCCTTGAAAGACCGCGCGATCTTCGGCGATGCCCGCGGCACGCGCGGCATTGCGCACGGAATCGAGGTCGGCGTCGCGCGCGGCGCGCCCGACCGCTTCCAGCTCGTCACGCGAGACCTCGAACGGGACTCGCAGCTCCATCAGCGGCAGCGAGTCGCGCAGACGCGTGACCGCACCTTCCTGCAACGGCGGCGACAATTTCTCAACACGACCGGTCGGCACGCTGGCCGCGGCCCAGCCGAGCGGACCTTCGAAGTCGACCAGACGGCGCGCGGCCAGCAGCGTCTTCAGCGTACGGGTCGCTTCAGCGTCGATCTCGCTCCAGGCCTCCGAGGAAATCGGCGCATGCTCGCGCAACAGGTCGTTCATTAGCGCAGGCTCCCGATGTGCAGGCTGCCGTCATCGTTCGACCCGCTGCTGTCTTTTCCCTCGGCCGCTGCTTCGATCTCGAGCACCGACTTGTCTGTGAACAGATACGTCCGCAGATGCTCGTCCAGCTTCGGGTCATGCCGACGCAGCCACTCCAGCATCATGGACGCGTGCTCTTTCTCCTCGTCGCGGTTGTGCGCGAGGATCTTTTTGAGCTCGCTGTCGCCCGCCGCGTCGATGCGCTGGTCGTACCAATCGACCGCTTCGAGCTCTTCCATGATCGAGACCACGGCACGGTGCCGATCGATGGTCTCGGGCTTGAGGACTGCCTCGCTCTCGTGCAGGGAACCGCTGCTGCCGGCCATTGAGATTCAACCTCTTACGCTGCGTATCCGTCACTTCTCTACGCACGGGACCCCGCAGGGTTCCGTCCCGCGAACGGCGCGAATTCTTTGCACTTTCTGCGCTTGCCATCGGGCCGCCCCTTCTCTATTACTGGCTGGCAGTTCATCACTCCTATGTTCGAGCTCCTGTTCACCCATCCGCTGTGGGCCTACCGAACCGGCGTGTTCGCATTCGCGAGCGCCTGGCCCTGGTGGCTGCTCGTCGTATCGATCCTGGTTGCCGTCGTGGTCATTGCCGCGACCCTTGTCGACGTGGGGCGGCGTCGGCAGCTCGGCTGGAAGTTGCTGGTGCCCGTGGGGATCCTGCAGAGCCTGCTCGCGGCGGCCGTGCTGGTCCTGCTCTGGCGGCCGGTGCTGAACGTCGAGCGAGTTCGGGATCGAGAGAACGTGCTCGCTGTTGCGATCGATGCCTCGGCCAGCATGGCGTACGGCGACGGCGACCGATCGCGTCTGCAGGAAGTCGCCGCCGCTTTACAGAATGGCGCGCTGACCAAGCTCGAAGACACGTTCGAGGTGCGCCTGTTCAGCTTCGCGCAGACCACCACGCCGCTGGATTCGCTCGAATCCATTCCTGCGCCCGGGCCGCAGACGCGCATCGGCGACTCGCTGGTGCAGGTCCTGCAGAGTGCCGGCAGCATTCCGCTCGCCGGCGTCGTGCTGTTCAGCGATGGCGCCGAGAACGGCGGCTCGTTGAGCGAGGAACGCCTGACAGAGCTCGCTTCGTACGGCGTGCCGATTCACACCGTCGGCGTGGGGCCAGAGCAGGTCCTGGGCGATCTGGAGCTGGAGCGGCTCGACGTGCCTGCGACCGCGCCGGTCGGTTCGACCGTGACAGCGCAGGTCGGCATTCGTCATGAAGGCGCGGCCAAGACGCGGCTGCGTGTTTACGACCAGGAGACGATCGTCGCCGCGCGCGACATCGACCTTCCCAGCGACACGACGGCGACGAACCTGACGATCGATTTGCCGGCGGGCGAGCCGGGCACGCACGAGCTGCGCTTCACCCTGGATGCGCTCGAAGGTGAGCGCAACACCGTCAACAACACGCGCACGCGCGTCGTCGATGTGCCGGCGACCCGGCGCAACATCCTGTACGTCGAAGGCGAGCCGCGGTGGGAATATAAATTCCTGCGACGAGCCGCTGAACGCGATCGCGCGCTGCGTGTGGCGAGTGTCGTGCGCACCACGCCGAACAAGTACTACCGCCAGGGCATCGATACGCCCGGTGAGCTCGCCGAAGGTTTCCCGGTGACTGCGGCCGAGCTGTTCGCGTACGACGCGGTCGTGATCGGTAGCTACGAAGCCGCGGGCCTGCGGCCGGAGCAGCATCGATTGCTGAAAGAGTTCGTCGATCAGCGCGGCGGCTCGGTGCTGATGCTCGCCGGTCGTCACGGCATGGCGTCGGGCGGTTGGCAGAACGCGGCGCTCGCGCAGACGCTGCCCGCGCAGCTCGCGGGGCGTCAGATCATGGGGCTCGTGCAGCGGCCAACGCGTGCGCAACCGACGCTCTACGGCGCGCAGTCGCCGATCCTGCGCTTCGATCCGGATCCCAAGAAGAACGCCGACCGCTGGAAGAATCTGCCGGTTCTGGCCGACTACCAGACACTAGGCAAGCTCAAGCCCGGCGCCATCGTGCTGTTGGAAGGCAATGCCGATCGCGTGCGCATGCCGCTGTTGCTGTGGCAACACTATGGCCGCGGCGCCACTTTTCTGCTCGCGACGGCGAGCACGCTGCGCTGGCAAATGCAGCTGCCGCCGGAAGACGAGAGTCACGAAGTCTTCTGGCGACAGTTGCTGCACGCGATTTCCGCCACTGCGCCGCCGCGCGCCTCGATCGAGCCGGAACGGCTCGCCTATGACGACGAGCGCAACGTGCGGCTCGTCGCGGAGCTGCGCAACGAACGCTTTGAACCGATCAATGACGCCAGCGTCGAACTTCGGATAGCCCCGCAAGCCGAGCCGGCGTTCACGCAACCCATGCAGCCTTCTGGTCAGGGTGATGGTCGCTACGTGGCGGGCATCGATGCCGCCAGCGCCGGGCTGTACCGCATAGAAATGACTGCTCGCGCCGGCGGGCGCGAAGTCGGTAGTGCAATCACGCACGTGTTGCGCAACGACGGCGTGGCGGAGCAGTTCGCGACGAATCAGCATCGCGCGGTTCTGGAACGGCTCGCGGCCATGACCGGCGGACGTTATTGGAAGCTGAGCGACCTGGACGGGCTGGCGGCAGCGATCCCGTATTCCAAGGCTGGTGTGGTCGAGCGTCAGACGCTCGATCTGTGGAATCTGCCGGCTGTATTCCTGCTGTTGCTGCTGTTGAAAGTGTCGGAGTGGCTGTTGCGGCTGCGTTGGGGAAGGCTGTGAAGACCTTTTTCCTGGCTGCAACGTTGCTTGTTCTACCCACTCTTGCCGGAGCCGCTTCCTTCACCTTGGTCGTGGCCGGGCTCGGCGGCGAACCCGAGTACGAGCAGCGTTTCCGCGAGCAGGCGGTAGCGATTGCTGACGCTGCAAAAAAGGCCGCGGGAGAGCAAGGTCACGTCGTCGTGCTGACCGGCGAGCAGGCGCGTCGCGACTCTCTGAAGCGCGAGTTCCAGGACTTCGCTGGCAAGGTCAAGGCGGCAGACAGCGTGACCGTCGTGCTGATCGGGCACGGCACGTACGACGGCGAGGAGTACCGCTTCAACGTTCCTGGCGCGGACATCACGGGCGCGGAGCTCGAACAGCTGTTCGATCGTCTGCCGGCGAAAAAGCAGCTCATCGTGAATGCAACCAGCTCGAGCGGCGCAACCATCGAGCTTTGGCAACGGCCTGAGCGCGTCGTAATCACTGCGACCAAGAGCGGCGGTGAGCGCACTGCCACGCGCTTCGCGCAGTACTGGTTGCAAGCCGTCAGCGGTGACGCAGCCGACGTGAACAAGGACGAAGTCGTGACGGCGGCAGAAGCGTTCGACTACGCGAACCGCCAGGTTGCCGCGTCGTACAAGTCTGACGTCTCGCTCGCGACGGAGCATGCGCGCATCGCGGGCGAGGAGTCCGCTGCTTTCACGGTCGCGAGAATCGGATCGAGCGCCGGCTCCAGTGCGGATCCCGAAGTCACCGCATTGCTCGCACAGCGCGGTCAGATCGAGCAGGACCTCGATGGCGTGCAAGGACGCAAGGCGTCGCTGAGCGAAGATCAGTACTACGACGAGCTCGAAGGCGTGCTGGTGCGGCTCGCGCTGCTGCAAAAGCAGATCGATTCGAAGCGGGCGGTGCAATGATGCGCTCGCCCAAGCGACTCATTCCTTTCTTGCTCGCCACGTTCACGGCAGGTTCCGCTCTCGCGCAAGCGATCGACTACGATCCGCGCCGCGCGACCGAGCTGCGCGCGTGCGACGACCATCAGTATCACGGTCGCGTCGACCAGGCGCGCGCTTGCTACTCGCAGCTCATCAACTCATCGAACCCGGTGACGCAGGCCGAAGCGTTGTGGGCAACCGGCGACCTGCAACACGCGAACGAGCGTTTCCGCGATTACGTGCAGGCCAACGCGCGCGCCGTGCAGCCGCGCGTCCGCTGGGCGCGATTGTTTCTGCAGACGCATCAGTACAACGATGCAGCGGAAACCTTCAAGGAAGCGCTGAAGATCTTCCCGAACGATCCGCACGCCAAGATCGGGCTCGCGCGCGTGCTCGCCGAGCGCTTCGAGGGCGACGCCGGGCCGCTCATCGAAGAAGTCCTGCGCGAGCATGACGATCTCGTCGAAGCACATCTGGTGAGTGCGCAGCTCGCGCTCGAATCTGGTCAGCTCGAAGCCGCGCAGAAGTCGCTGGAACGCGCCGGCGATCTCGCCACGAAGCAGAAACTGCCGCCGCTCGAAATCTATGCGATGCGCGCCGCGCTCGAGACTTCGCGCGATCGCGACCCGCAGCCGTGGATCAAGCGCGCGCTCGACTACAACCCGCGCTACGGTGCCGTGTACGAACAGCTCGCGCACTTCGAGATCATGCGTCGGCGTTATCGAGAGGCGACCGCGTTGCTGCGACGTGCGGTGGAAGTGCAGCCGGACCTGTGGTCGGCGCATGCCGAGCTGGGTTCGAATCTGCTGCGGCTCGGACAGATCGAGGAAGCCCGTCAGCAACTCACCACTGCCTATTCAGGCGATCCGTACAGCCCGACCACGGTCAACTCGCTGCGTCTGCTCGATCGCATTGACCAGTTCGACGTGTCGCAAACACCCGTCGCGGTCGCGGGCGATACCTATGTAGTGCGCCTGCGGTTGCATCGCAGTGAGTCGTCGGTGATGGAGCCGTACGCGATCGATCTCATCCAGCAGGGCATCGCCACGTTCTCGCGACGCTACAACTTCAAGCTGCAGGAGCCGGTCACCGTCGAGATGTACCCCGATCACGACGACTTCGCCGTGCGCGTCGCGGCGTTGCCCGGCATCGGTCTGCTTGGCGTGACGTTCGGTTACGTCGTCGCGATGGACAGTCCGTCGGGTCGCGCGAGCGGCGACTTCCACTGGGGCAGCACGCTGTGGCACGAGCTGGCGCACGTATTCACACTGGAGGCGACGGATCATCGTGTGCCGCGCTGGTTGAGCGAAGGCATCTCGGTGTTCGAGGAGTGGCGCACGGGCCCGACGCCCGGTGTGGTCGTGCCGCCCGACGTGATCACGGCGTTGAACGAGGACAAGTTCCTGCCGGTGAGCGATCTCGATTCGGGCTTCATCCGGCCTGCGTATCCGAACCAGATTCAGGTGTCGTACGTGCAAGCGGGCCTCATCTGTCTGTTCGTCGAACAGCGCTGGGGCTTCGATCGCCTCTCGGCGCTGTTGCATCAGTTCGATCGAGCGGATGTCACCACGGCCGCTGCAGTCCAGGCTGCGTTCAAGATGGCCCCCGCGGATTTCGACAAGGAGTTCGATGCATTCCTGCACTCGCGCTACGGTGCTTTGCTCGCGGGCATGAGCGAGTACCAGTCGCAGTATCAGGCGGCGCGCAAGGCGATTCAGAGCGAGCAGTGGAACGATGCGGTAGCGCCGGCGAAGCGAGCGGCAGAGCTTTATCCCGAGCATGTCGGCCCCGGCAGCCCGAATCTGTTGCTGGCGCGTGCGCTGGACAAGCTGGGACGACGCCCCGAGGCCATCGCAGCAGTGGAAACGTATCGTAACGCCGGCGGCTGGGAACCTGCAGCACTGCGCGAATTGGCGCGCTGGCTCGACGAGGCCGGTCGCAAGCAGGATGCAACGGCGGTGCTGCAATCTCTGAACTACTCCGAGCCGCTGAATCCCGATCAGCATGCGCAGCTCGGCGAGCGTCTGCTGGCCGACAATCGTGCCGAAGACTCGCTGCGTGAATTCCGCGTGCTGCTCGCACTGCGCGATCACGATCAAGCGCCGGCGCTGTTCGGCGCCGCGCGCGCACTCTACGCACTGGGCGATCGCGCGGCGAGCCGCCGTCACGTGCTCGATGCGCTCGTCGCCGCCCCCCACTACAAACCCGCGCAGGAATTCCTGCTGAAGATCGTCGAGGAGCGAACCAAAAATGAATGACGTCGCCGGCAACAAGCTCACCGACGCCGAAGTCGAGCGCCACGTGGAGACGTTCCACGCGCGCCTCGGCGCGATCCGCACGGAAGTGCGCAAGATCATCGTCGGCCAGGATGACGTAGTCGATCACCTGCTGCTCACGCTGCTGGTCGGCGGGCACTGTCTCATCACCGGCATGCCGGGCACAGCCAAGACGCTGTTGGTTCGCACGCTCGCCATGGCACTCGGTTTGAAGTTCAAACGTATCCAGTTCACGCCGGACCTGATGCCGACCGACGTCACGGGCACCGACATCATCGAAGAAGACATCACCACGGGTCATCGCCGCTGGACGTTCGTGCCGGGGCCGATCTTCACGAACGTGCTGCTCGCCGACGAAGTGAATCGCACGCCGCCGAAGACGCAGGCCGCGCTGCTCGAAGCCATGCAGGAGCATTCGGTGACTGTGCGCGGCACCACGCACACGCTGACGCCGCCGTTCTTCGTGCTCGCGACGCAGAATCCGATCGAGCTGGAAGGCACGTACCCGCTGCCGGAAGCGCAGCTCGATCGATTTCTGTTCAACGTGCTGCTCGATTACCTGACGCCGCAGGACGAGATGGAAGTCGTCGATCGCAACACCTCGCGCATGGACCTGCCGCAAATCACGGCGTGCACGACAGCGGAAGAGATCGTGCAGTTCCAGTGGCTCGTGCGACAGGTGCCGCTGTCGGCGGAAGTTCGCGAAGACGCGGTGATGCTGATTCGCGCGACCCGCCCCAAGGAATCGATCGCGCCCGAGGGCGTGCGTCGCTACGTTCGCTACGGCGCCAGCGTGCGAGCAACGCAGTTCCTGTGTCTGGCCGCGAAGGCGCGGGCGTTGATGGCGGGGCGCTATCACGTGACCGGCGAGGATCTACGCTCGCTCGCGCTGCCGGTGCTGCGTCATCGCGTGTTGACCAACTATCAAGCCGAGTCGGACGGCAAGAGCGTCGACGAAGTGCTGAAAGAGGTCATCAATAGATGAGCTCGACCGCCATCAATCGGCTGCTGCCACCGACCACGCTCGCAGGTCTAGCGAACCTCGAGCTGGTTGCGCGCACGGCCGTCGAGGGCTTTCTCACCGGGCTGCATCGCTCGCCGCACTACGGCTTCAGCCAGGAATTCAAGGAGTATCGCGCCTACGTCGAAGGCGACGATCCGCGCTTCGTCGACTGGAACGTCTACGCGCGCACCGAGCGCACCTACATTCGCCGCTACGAAGGCGAGACCAACACGCGGCTGATGATCCTGCTCGATGCCAGTGCGTCGATGGACTACAGCTCCGGCGGAGTCAGCAAGCTCCAGTACGGCAAGTTCCTCGCGGCCGCGCTCGCGTACCTCGCGGCCCGGCAGCACGATCCGGTCGGCCTCATCGTGTTCGACGAGCAGATCCGCCAGTTCCGCCCGGCCACCAGTCGCGCCGGCAGCCTGCAAAGCATGATTCACACGATCGACGGCGTGACCGCCGGCCGTGGCACGAACCTGGAAGAGTGCTTCCGCAGCTTCGGCGAGCATCTGAAGCGTCGCGGCCTCGTCGCGGTGATCTCCGATCTGTATTGCGACCCGCTGAAGATGAGCAAGGCAGTGCAGCCGCTCGCCTATCACGGCCACGACATCATGCTGTTCCAGCTGCTCGATCCGCGCGAGCTGAAGCCTGAGTGGAGCGAATCGGTGCTGCTGGAAGACGTCGAGACCCACCAGACGCTGAACGTCGCGCCGGAATATCTCGCTGGCGAGTATCGCGACAAGCTCGGTGCGCATCTGGCCTCGCTGCGCAAGGCCGCGGCTGACGTTGGCGCGCATCAGCTCCTGATCTCCACTGACGAGCCGCTGGATCGCGCGTTGCGTCGCTATCTGTTGTTTCGCGAGGGCAGGAGCTAGCCATGTTCCTCGCACCCGCCTTCCTGCTCGGCTTGCTGGCGATCGGCGTACCGATCTGGCTGCACCGCGTGGCGCGTGCGAATCCGACGCAGCATCCGTTCGCGTCGTTGATGTTCGTCGAAGCGAGCGAGACGCAGCGGACCGCCAAGCGCACGTTGCGTTATTGGTTGTTGCTGTCGCTGCGCATTCTGCTGCTCATCGCGCTGGTGCTCGCGTTCGCTGGGCCGCTGCTCACCGAGCGGGCGATCCCCGGCGCGAACGCGAATGCACGCTTGCATGCGATCGTGCTCGACACGTCGTTGTCGATGCAGGATGGCGATCGGTGGCAGCGTGCGCTGAACGAAGCAGATTCCATCTTGAAGAGCCTGAGCTCGTCCGATCGCGTGCTGGTCGCGACGGCCGAAGGGCGTCGCGTTTCGGTCGTGCAGAGCTCCACGCCGGCGTCTACGGCTGGGACAGTCCGAGGAACACTGCGCGCTCTGAAGCCCGGAATCGAGCGGTTAGACTACGGCCTGGCGATGAGCACCGCGGACAATTGGCTGGGCTCGCCGCGGCCACCGGTCGTGCTGCATCTCATTTCGGATCTGCAGCAGAGCGCGGCGCCGCTGCGTTTCGCGGATCTCGAGCCTCCTGCGCGGACGCAGTTGATGCTGCACGACGTCGGCAATGCTGCCGCTGAGAATGTATTCATTCAGGGCGCGCAGCTCACCACTGTCGACACGCGTTCGCTCGAAGTGACGGTGCGCGGCACGGCTGCGAAGCCGCAGCGACGCCAGGTGATTCTCGCGATCGACGGCAAAGAGTACGGACGTCGTACCGTCGACCTGCCCGCATCCGCCGTCGCGACGGACTCGGTTGAGACCGAGGGCGGCGATCATCTGACACCGCAGCTCGGTTCGCAGGCGACGACGACCTCGTCGGCGAAAGTGCTGTTCTCCGATCTGAAGCTTGCCGCCGGATCGCACCGGCTCGAAGTCTCGCTCGATCCAGCGGACGCCTTGCCGCAGGACGATCACTTCTACGCCGTACTCGAGCACGCAGATCCCAAGGCGCTACTGGTCGCGCCCGATACGCGTGCAGACGACGTCTCCTATTTCGCATCGGCTATTGGTTCGCTCGCGGCGCCGACGCTGAGTGTCGAAGAGCGCGCGCCGGAGACAATCGGCACCGGCGCATTGACCGGCTACTCTCTGATGGTCATCGCCGACGTCGGCGCGCTCACTGACATCCAGGCGAAGCGCATCAAGGAATACGTCGCGGCCGGTGGCTCCGTGCTCGCGACTCTCGGCACGCACACTGCGATCGAGCCCGGCCCGCTGCTCGAGGGTTGGCGTATCAGCGAGCCGGAGCAAAGCATCGCTGCAGTGGGCGAGATCGCGACGACGCATCCTGTGTTGCGCGAAGCGGGCGATTGGCATTCTGTGCGTTTCTTCCGACATCGCGCAGTTCAGGTGACCAAGGACGACAAGGCACTCATCACGTATGAGAACGGCACGCCACTGCTGATCGAGCGCACGATCGGCGCCGGTCACATGCTGGTGCTGACCGCGCCTGTCGAGCGTGAGTGGAACGACCTCGCGATCCACCCGCTGTTCGTGCGCTTCATCGCCGAAGCTGCCCGTTACCTCGTGCGCGGCGACGCTTCTGCGGCCAGCACCACGGTCGGCTCCGTGGTTTTGACAGGATTGACCGCGACCGGCGGCGGGCAGATATTCGATCCGCGGGGCGAGCGCGTGCTCGGCCTGGCGCAGACCGCGGCCGCGGACCGCCTGATTCCCGATCAGACCGGGTTCTACGAGATTCGCGGCAACGACGGCGTGCGCTGGATCGCCGTCAATGTCGATGCCCGCGAATCGGACCTGACGCCGCTGCCCGCGTCCTTCGTGCAGCGCTGGCGCGCGATGCAGGTGCGGCAGGCGGCAGCCACGAACGTCGCAGCGGTTGCGGCGGCCACCTCGTCGGCGGACGAGAAGCCGCGTTCGCTGGGACCCGCAGTGCTTTGGCTCGCCGCGCTGTTGTTGCTGGCCGAGCTGTTGCTGGCAAATCGCTACCTCGCGATTCGCCGGGAGACACCGAAATGAGCGCTCGAGAGCGACTCGAAAGTTACCTGGACTCACTGCGCGCGCGGTTGCGCACACATAT
>Ga0163163_10000574_pt1 | contig 32372 bp, 52 predicted proteins | sample S65metaG_FD_119766 | JGI IMG/M metagenome (GOLD analysis project Ga0163163, IMG submission 119766) | Switchgrass rhizosphere microbial communities from Kellogg Biological Station, Michigan, USA - S6-5 metaG | ecosystem: Host-associated > Plants > Roots > Rhizosphere > Soil | place: USA... | reverse complement strand
CTAACCTGGTACTGCCCATCGGGCACTATTCCTCCGCTGCCTATACCACTTGCGGGTTGGTACCCGTACCCCTGCGACATATCGGAAGCGTCTAAAAATCTCTGATCGGCGGGCATGTAATGAATGGTGTCACTTATCGTTATTCCCGCCGTGCTGTACTCAAGTTCATCCCTCTCCTTTAAGTTGGCTATGACCATGTAGTTTTTATTCGTACACATGTCCTTGCACCTCAAAACAGAAACAGGAAATATGGTTAAATCATTAACCGATAAAGCAGAGATATTCTCGCCCCCAAAGTGCTTGAAAAGCATAGTTGATCCAGTAATAGGTAGAGAAAAAATAACCTTGGCATCCGTTAGTATATTTTCCTTTTGGTTAAACTCGGCTACGGCTACTTCAATTGTGTCGAAGGTTGTATCGATATTACTGATCTTAATCTCTATACCCCTTGTAGAGTTTTCTAAAACACCTCCCTGCCCTGCTCCGACAACCTGGTGGTAATCTGTAGTTGGTATCCCACTTATATTTATCGGGAAAGACCCGTAGCTCCAACTCGTGTTGTACCCCTCGTTCGAAAGCCTGAGCCTGTAGAAGTACATATTTGACCCCCCGTTAAGGCTCCCGTTCGTTAGCCACCCGTTGAAGTCAATAGAGCCCATTGCCCTATCAGGGTTGAAGGTCAAGAGATTTATACTAAGGTACTGAGTAACTACGGGGTTTCCATCTATCTGCGTGTACGTGTTAGATGAGCTAGCTGTGAAGATATTCGTGCTTGGAAGCCCGGGCCCAAAATATTGCCCCGAGCCAGCAGGGTACTCTATTGCCCCCCCTGTTACCATGTACGTAGTTCCGGCGACTAAATTTCCAGAAGCAATAGGCGTGGTTAACAGCGGGTCTTGAACATTCATTACCCTGATCTCGTTCAAATCGTCCGTCCAGTAAACTCTTTCTATCTTATCACTCTCCGTGTAGGTGAATCCGAAAATCTTATTCTGCCTTGTAAAGTGCAAATTATTCTCGTGGTAAATTGGAGTGTACGTTCCAACATTAGCGTTGTTGAATTCAACTATTCCAATCTCCCCGTAACCTCCGGTGGTACTCGTATCATTGGTGCTAAAAACAATCAGCCTATCTATAAAAGAAATAAACCCTATAGGTAAAGGTGGCGCGTCTAATGATGGTATGTAAAAACCTCCCGACTTAGTAATATTCGTGTACCTTGGGGGGATAGTGAAGTTAACCGAGTTGCCCTGCGCCGTTTGCATAACGTAGTGGTTCCCGTCATTGCTAACCAACATCCCGTTCTGGCAATCCCTATAGGAACCTTTAGGTTGGTTGATTACGTTAACGTCCCGGTTTAAACCGTTTTCAAATGTGTTCGTGAATTTCATTACCAAAGTCTGTTCCAGTCAACTAAACTCATTCCTACAGCTAGTCCTCTTCCCGCGTAAGGGTCGTTAAGGGTAGCAGCAATATCCTCTCTTTCGCTAGGAGAAGGAATTGCGTCCTCGGCCCGTGCGTGAGAACACAGCCTAAACCATTCCCTCTGCTGAGCCATCATCGAACTCGCGGGTAAGGGATTTGAAGAAAATGCGCTTCGTTGATAGTATTTATAAAGTATATACGCCTCAATTGCTCTAACGTGGTTTTCAGAGATCATCGGGAACCCTCCTTCATCCAGCTTGTATCCTAGGTACTGAATGGTAACCGACTGCCCGTCTAAGTTCTGGTAGAAAACAATCGAGTTGCCCTGTATCTCGTACTGTACATTATTCCACAAACCCAAACCCCCACCAACGACCTGATCAACTATTAAGAAGCTGTTGTAGTCAAGCCTTATGCTTCCCGTGTTATCGGCTATTTCCCTGGCAAAGGTGTTAGCTGAGCAAAGCGACCTCAGATCATTACACGAGCAATCCTGTACTCCCAGTATTGCAAACTGAAGATAAACGGCGTTACATGGTAATTCAGCCTTACAGCCGATGATATCCAAAACCTTCTTTTCTTTTACTAAAGAATAATGGCTTCCGATCTCTTTCTCGGCCTGTATTGCCCAGGTGGTTATCGAGGGAAGATCCTTGGCCCTATCTGCCCCAACCATGTCCAGGGCGTTGATAATAGGGTTTCGGATAGATATTAATCTGTTGATTGACATTAGTTATAAACTCTTATTTCAATAGCATTGCCATTTAAAAAATCATCTGCGCTAACCCTAGAGTTGTTGTGAGTATCAACCTCTATAGTGTCCTCATCGGCAGCGTAGCAACTTATAAACCCGCTGGCACCATCCACAACAGATATGCTTACATAGGTTTTAAGGCTGGTAAATGCTCCGACAAGCGTTCCTTTATACCTGTCAGCCCCCAGCCTAGTCCAAACAATATCTCCTATTTCGTTTTGCATGATATCGGTAGTGGGGGCGCTAGTTCCGGACTGAGTTAATAATGCTACATAACTATTGTATGCTTTTGAAGCATCGGCCCTTGTTAGAAACGGATTTGTTGAAGAAGGATTATTGGCTGCGCTTAACGCATCTTGCATGCTCTGCTTGCCAATGAGCAACTCCTGCCCGTTAAGACTGGCCAATAAAGCTCCCAACGATTGTATTGTTTTAGGCACATTCATTATAACTTATTTTAATGAATTATCCGATACGGAATAAAACAGCAGCAGACGTAGACTGGAAATAAAGCCTGAACAAACCAACACCAACAGTGGCGCTAGCAGCTACAGTCAAAAGCACGTCTACGGCAGTATCTCCACTACTAACCTGTTTAGCCGCCACTATGCCAGCAGGAACCGCTACAGTTACGGTGCTTGCGCCAGCCGTATTGTCTACTATAAAATCTATCATCGTTCCGGCTGTAGCGCCAGTTTGAGCAACGATATTTGCAACAGAATCCAGCGTAGCGGTAACTCCCGCTGCCGAAGTCGAAGTGATCCCGCCGTTGTTTACCATGGCGGCAGTGATGGTTCCAGTTGAGTTAAGTGCGGCAAGCGTACTCTTCCTTACAATATTTTTTGAAAGAGTAATTCCCTTGCCCGCGGTCTTCTCGGTTATTGAATCCGTAACCACACCTGAACCGGCGGTAATAGTTGTACCTGCATTGATTGCCTTAGCTACACCCAATCCGCCTGCGGTAGTAACCGCTCCGGTCGTTGAGGAAGTAGAGTCGGTCGTATCAGATGCGGCAATAGTGGCCGGCGTGATTGCCGCCCCAGTTCCGTCTATATCCGCTATGGTTGCGAATGCGTTCGCTGAGCTGGGGCCCCTAGAGGCGTTAATGGCATCTTGCACATTTTGTGAGGCAATAAGCACGTCCTTAAAAGGGTTCTTAGCTAGTTTAATGCCTAATTTTTGCATGTTGTCTTGCATGGTTTTTGTTTTGAGGGGTTAGTAAAATTTTAATGGCGCCGGTTTGTATTGAATTTCTGTTTTTAATTTTTCTTTTAGTCTTTTCTTTAATTCAGGGCTAGGCTTAAACTTCAATTTCTCGTGCATGTTCTCAGTTGGTTGCAATCCGAAAAAATGATGCTTGCCGGTCCTGTGGTTAAATTCCTTCGTGTTGTTAATTATCGTTTGCTTAATCATTTCACCCATATCACTTACGTTCTTTTGATAAATTCCTAGGGTTCCTATATTTCCCCTTAGCTTTATCTCCTCTCCTTCAAGCAATCTTTCCTTTATAATCTCCAAAGATTTTTCCCAAATTTTCTTTAACTCTTCCTTACTGGTTTTGTACCCGCGCTTTTTAGCCTCTCTTTTTACCGTGAGGTAGTTTTTAACGGGGTTAAACTTGCGCCGCTCTATTTGTAACTTGGGTGTTATCATCTCCAATATCATTTTTGTAGGCCGAAACCTGTTCTTTTTCTACCCCAAATTCCTTAGTGAGCATCTCGTAAACTATCAGCCTTGCCATAGAGTTCGTTACCGGGTAAGTGCTGGTAGCTTCATCAAATAGCTGAACCGGGTTATTTAAAACCACAGATCCGCTTCCAGTATAAGTTGTGTTAACCGCCGTAAAAGTCTGTCCCGGATTATACCCTAAACCATTGTGAACGATTTGGTAATTGATAACCTTGTAAACAGTTCCCACTATTAAGCTACCGCTAGAAATTTCCAGGTTACTTACAATATTAATCTCTGCGGGTCTTTCGAAAACACCCATTACCCTTAACTGCAATCCGGTGTTGTAATACTTGTTTACGTAGTACTGGTTGTTTATGTTGAAGTAGTAGTTGAACAATGACCTCGGGTGTTCTTTTGGGATAAGTTTTATGCTTTCTAATGGCAGGTAGTAAAAGCTGTTTGTGCCGCAAGGCGACATTATCTTTAACCCGTTGTCCTCGTTCTGGCTATCGGGGTTGTAAAGAGGTATGTGTTGCGGGATAGTGGTTTTAGAAATGTTGCAACTTCCACAAATTCCGTAATCAATATCCGAAACTTTTACGGGAGTGAACTGAATAACGTTAAGGTCTTGCATCCAAACGGGGTTGACGAACCCTCGCTTCTGAAACTCCATCTGAATAAGGTAGGCGCGTATCTGATCCCGCTTGTTTCTTATCCAGTCGATGTCGTACCTCTGGTCTTGAGTAAAACCAAACTTGGTCAATAAGTTAATGACGTCATACGACAGCTCATCGCCAGTCATGGTGTTTAGTCTTTGAGGGGTTAGACCTTACAAATATACAAAATAGTTTGGAACAAAAAGCTCCACTTCTTACAGTGGGGTTTTGTGGTTATTGTTTCGCTTCTGCTATTTTCTTAGCTAGCTTTTCGGGGTCTTTTATGAAATGAGCTCCTCGTATCTTTAAATCCTTTGCTTCGGCAAGCAATTTAGCCATGTCGTAGCTTTCGGACTTGACGGCGGCAGCATCTTGTTTTAAAACAACCGTATCTACGTCCTTTGGGCCTTCTTTGGTCTGAATAATCCCCGGGATAACTTCAACGTCTTTGGTATCATAGGTTACCGTAGATTTTGATTTTTCCTGCTTCGCGGCAAGTTGTGCCCTTAATTCGGCAACTTCTCTTTCCAGGTCTCTGGCCTTATCAACCTGTAAAACCTTGGTGTTATTTTGCTTCATTGACTTCTCTGCCTCTGATGTTCTGAAAAGTATAGAAGTGAGCATGGATGCCCGGTCGTTTGAGGAAAGGAACGCAACGGCTTCACTTTCCGTAGAACCTAGCGCAAGGCCTTCAAATTGGTAAACGTGCATCATGCCGTTTGTGCCCTCTACGATTACCCTTTGGATAACCCCTGTGTTAAGGGCTCTCTTAAAGGTAGTAGTGATTTGGCGGTTGGGGCTATCCCAAAGCTCCAGGAACTTCGTGAAATTGTTTTCGGCGTACCTGAAGAACTCGGCGTGCATATCCTGCTGATTGTAGGCGCGGGGGTTAATTCCAATCGAAGGAGCCAGTTCGATAAGCTGCTCGTAATTCAAGCCTTCAATGATCTCCTCGCAGCGTTTACGCTTAGAGCGGTTCTCCATGTAGTCCATATTCTTCTTGTGGCTGTCAATTACCTTGTATAAAGGTTTGCCCGACTGATTGGGGCTGCCTTCTACGCGCGGGTCTCTGGACAAACAGGCGAACATCTTACGATCTTCAACCTTTGACAAATCGAATGTATTTTGCATCCGCAAAGGGTACTGCGCCCAAGTAATCTGCTTGTCGTGGTCGTTTATCCCAATTGGGATGCCAAACCACCAACCGGTCGCACGATCTTTAACTGCCCTGAACATTGATTTTGTTTCGATGTCCGGCCTTTCGCCGTTTCGGTGATTCGCGGCTACCCGATAAGATTCCAGGGTAACTGTTCCAAAATTTCTTGCGTGAAACATTGGGTGATCTAAGTTTGCTACTTTGTGTGGGATTCCACGGCCGTCTTTAAAGAGGAAATAATGCTCTCCTTCTTTGAACGGCCCTTCAAGACTCGCGGTCTTGGCATTGGCTGTTTCCATTAATTTAGTTTTGAGGGGTTAGTAAATTAGAGTGTAAAAATAGTCAAAAAATCTGAGTTACAAAATAGTTTGGAACAAAAAGCCCCCTATCATTTCTGATAGAGGGCCTTCCGGAGGGTTAGATAAAAACTTTAAAGTTACAAAGTTTATTGTAATATCCCATACACATTGTATATATTTGCTACGAATTTGTAGGGCAAGTTCGAAAGTTTTTAGCCAAAAGCTAAACTGAGCCGTGAGGATAGCCCTACTATCTAATCGGCTCTTTTTTTAGCACATGAAAAAAATACCCTTGTCTGGTAAAAATGGGCGCGACAGGTTCGCGTTAGTTGATGATGCCGATTATGAATTCCTAATGCAATGGAAGTGGCACGTTAAAATTAGTTCAAATAATTGCTACGCTTGCAGAACATCATACGCATTAGGGTATAGAAAAGACTACCTAATGCATAGAGTAATTTTAAATACGCCTGACAAAATGGATTGCGATCATATTGATCACAATACTTTAAACAATACCAGGGCAAACCTTAGAAATTGCTCTCATCAGGACAACATGAAAAATATGTCTAAGCACAAGGATAGTTATTCAAAATATCTTGGTGTAGGATATATAAGGGCATCGGGTAAATGGAGAGCGCGTTTGTTCCACGATGGAAAGGAAATAAGGTTAGGGCATTTTGCTACTGAAGAGGCCGCGGCCAGAGCCTATGACAATGTCATAAAATCCTATAAAGGAGAGTTTGCAATGTTTAATTTCCCTAAATAAAAAGCCCCCCACTTTTTAGGCGGGGGCTTTTGTTTGCATCTATATTATTATGCGGCAGGACGAATTATTCCGCACAGGCGAGGCTTACGAACCACGATCAAATCCTGCTTCAGGAACGAGTATTTATCCACGTCCGAAGTAGAAAGTGCGGTTCCGCGACCGGTCATACCGCCAAACGCTTGTACGATATTAGATCGGTCTATGCCTTCTTTACCTTTAGCAAAGATTTCGATGTTCTTGTGGGTAGCTCCCATTTCCTCAATAGTAAGGAAATAGAACGTGCTTCCTTGAACATGGCGGCCCTGCGAGTTGTAAAGAGTGAACTTTTGTGTATCGTCAAACATCGGGTGCATGATGAAGTGAACTTTGTTGCCGAAGAAGTTAATGGTGGTAAACTCAAATCCGGCGTTCACTTTCTCTCCACCTACACGGCCCGAATCAGCCTTTTCTACAAAAATTGTAGTAGACTGCGCGGCCATCAGTAAAGGAGCGATTGTTTGTATATGGCGGTAGCCAGACATTCCGGTTACGCAAACCAGGGTTATTCCGTTGTATAAATCACCAGACTGCACAACGGCTTGTGTCATGTCGCCAAAATCATCCAAGGTAGGCATACCATCAGAGCCAGAAGCCACAAGGGCGTTACCGCCGTCGATTTGAGGCACAACGCCATCACCTGTGATAAGGGGCATACCATAAGAATCCACGGGCGCAACAGGTTTAATGGTTCCATCAGAATTTTTCATAGAAGAAACGCCAAACCATTTCATATACTCGTTTTGCTGAGAAAATTTGGCGCGGGCTTGGTAAACTTCGTCCCACATCCATTTTTCCATCTTGCCACCCTGCATGTCGTCGTATTGATACCAACGAACATCAGAACCGGCATCACCGGTGATTGCGCACTCGGCACGCTGGATTGTGGTATGAACCACGAAAGTATCGGGGTAAGTAGAGCGTCCGTAGCCGCGTAGAGAACCTTCTCCATAAGAGGTATAAACGCCAATACAGGTTTTAGCGCCAATCTGCCCAGCTACGTTTGTTGTGTAGTCAAATAATCGTCCATCAACCGACTTAAAGGTGTACAGGAAGTTGCCTGCTACACCTGTCGGGTTTGACATTACACGAGCCTGGAAGTCGCCGGCGTGAAACAGGGCATTCATACCTTCGAACAGCAGATTGTCTTTTAAATAAAGTTGGAAAGTGCCATCCGCAGACGTTGATCCGTATTGAGAAATAATCTCTGAGGGTTGATTGATGCTACCGATAACGTTAAAACGGTAGGCGTTATCTGAAATCTTTTTAGAATCGTCGATAACGGGCATTTCTGTACGCACCTTGCTGGAATCTTTAGGCCCATAAGGGGTCATAACGCCAGAGGTTAACAGGGTCATTAACTTACGCTGGTCAACGAAATCAAGCCAGTCCTGAATCCAGGGCTTCTTGATAGCGTTTAGCATTAAGTCGTTTTCTGTGGTACAGGTCGAGTTTGAGAATGTGCCCGAGTTAATTATAGTGGGGCCGGGATTGAATGACATGGTTATTTAGTTTTTTGAGGGGTTAGAATTTTTTTTAGTTTCACTTTCGCCGGAACTGCTCTTCGAGTCTATCCATAGCGCTAGTTTGAGTGTCTATCGGTTTCCCGTTATTACCCTGCCTAACTATTGGCACGTTGTGAAGTTCTTCGGCTTGTTTTTGAATTACTTTCGCTTGGGCTTTCTGGCGCAGTTCGTTAACGGCCATATCTCCAAACTCCTTTAAAAGGATCGACTGCAAAAACATCTTGGGGTTTGCCATACGCAAATCGTCGTACTTTCCTTCCCCGAATCTCTTCAGGATGGTATCAGGCGTTGATTCGTGTAGCTTTAAACCCAAGAATTCTTTTGTGGTCTTTAGTTCTGCCTCTAAGTCGGTTCGAACTTTTTGGTTGCTCTCAGCAATCCTGTTGGTCTCTTGTTCCTTCAGTTTGTTGAGAAATTCGCCCCGCGACTTAACGATTTGTTCTTTTACGGGAATCAGGTCTTGGCGAATCTGTTCTCCCAAAGAATCTATTTTACCGCTTTCGGTAAGTTCTTCGAGTTTTTGCGCCACCTGATCCTCGTCATAACCTCGTTCTTCCAAGTCAAGCTTTACCAGGTCGTAATTCTGTTTACCTAGTAGGCTGTTTACTTGTGAAATTTTCTGCTCGATAGCCGCTACTGATTGGCCGCTTTTAGCTAAAAGGTACGCTTCCTGAACTTCGGGCGGTTCTTTTGCAAGTTCCGCCATTAGGTTCCCAGACCAAGCCTCGTTTTTAACTGCTTCCAGTTTCTTTTCGTAGGCTTGTTTGAATGCCCCAAGGTTGTCTTCTGTTATATCCATGCCCAGCTCTTTTGCTGTGGATACAAACGTTAACTCACCTTCTTTTCCTAAAGTCAAATGCTCCTTAAAACCCAATACCGGTTCTTCCGTGGGCTCTGCGGGTTTTTCTTCAGGGATTTTTACGGGTTCCTTTTCGACTGGCTTTTCCTCAACTTTCTCTTGTGGAGTTTCTACAGGCTTTTCCTGAGGTTTTTCCTCTGGCTTGTAGTTTTGGTTGAAGTTTTGCTCGAGTCTTTGTTCGGTTTCGAACGCCGAGTAATCAACACTCGGTTTTTTAACTTCGGCAACAATAGTCTCGCTATTGTTCTGTATAGCCGGTTCAGGGCTAAGCTGTCTAAGCAGTTTAGTCATTTCTTTGAGGGGTTAGAATTAAGGCAAAGTTAGTAATATTTATATTATTACAAACTATTTTGTAACTTTTTCTATGATCTTATTGCTGGCGTTATTGTTTTCTAAATGCAATTTGTTCAAACTTTTTTGGTTTTCAAGAGCAATAGCAGACTGGCCCTTTGCGTGAATCTTATCTATATCATGTACGGTTTTCTTGTCTTGCATGGCATCACTAGCCTGCTGCATAGCCGCTTGGTTTGCCTGGTTCTGCTCCATTGCCATCTGATGTTCCCTTTCCGCTTGGTCGGAAGCTACTTTTTGTACTCTTTCCAAAGCAGATTTAAACGCTACCTTCATTTCAGCATAAGTTTCTGCGACTTCCGCGTTAATAGCATCAAGCACCGTTATCTCTTTAGCGTTAAGAGCTGCGGGTATATAAACGTCCAGTTTAGAACGTAAATCTGCGTATCTCCTACCGTCATCGAGGGTAACGTCGTAGTCTTGGTAACCAATGCTATTTAAAACTTCCAGGAAACCTTGCTTGTTGTCGCCTAGAATTTGGCGGCCTTTTTCAGCCTCGTAGAACGCGTAAGTAACTTTCCTTACTTCGCAAATCTTCATTAAAAGCTTCTCCACGAATAGAGAGAAGTGGTAAAACAAAGGCTCTGTTATAGTCCTGCTGGCGGCGATTGAATTCGTGGCGTTAGTTGCAGTTGAGCTTGCGGGTGTAAACCCTTCCCGGTTTTCGTTAACTCCAGATATCCTGTCCATCATGGCAAGCATCTGGTCTTTTAACTGGAAAAGCATTTGAAGGTTAGGTGTAAAACCTAAGTCCTGCTGGTGAATGAGTTTAGTTATATCAGCCCCGTTAAGGTTTTGCCCGTCCTGAGTTGAATCCACGGTTGTAAATCCATCGTTCACTATATCGTAAACAACTTCTTTTACCGACTGTTTCGGGCCAAGCAATCCCCGGTCAATAAATAAAGCTCTGCCCTTTGCCGAGTTTAACTCCTTTAGAATTTGGTACATCACAATATCCAGGATGTTGCCGAAGTTGCCTAAATTTTCTTGTAAAGAAATTCTAAGCCCGTCAACGGTTTGGAAATTGAACCCGCAGTACGAAAGGTCTAAAACGTAGGCTTTGGAATCACTCTTCCTTAACTGGAAGTACTTTCTCCTAACCTGCACGTCCATGCAGCCACCGATACGGGTAGCTTCCCAAACATCCTCCTTATACTTACGGATAACAGGTATCTTACCTGCGGGGACTGTTTCAAAAAGGTCGTTCCAGTTAGTTTTATCCGTGATCTCGATTAAAAAATATTTATCCGGCGCTGATTCAAAAACATCTACTCCTAAAGGAAGTGTGTAATAAGGCGTAGAAGGGTCGAGCTGCATCTGGTTATTAGTCTTTGGGCTGAGTTTAAAGTACTCGGGCCTTACAGACCTCCACTCTATATGAATAACGTCCACACATAAATCGCCGCCTTTCCACAGATAGGTGTTGAACTTCTTTCCGTTGATGTATTGGGTGACGTTGTTTTGTGCGGCCTGAACAACTTTTATTTGCTCGTTGTTCAGTGGATACCTCGAGAGTATTTCCGATAAGGTCATTCTATGCCTTGCGCCTTTTAATGGGCTTCTTTCGCAGAACGGGTCGTTCTCTATCTCTACATAAATAGCGTCCCTTGGGTCAAAAATCAGGTAATCTACCTTTCCTTCGTCGGTTACGTCAACCTTACCCCAACATCCCGAAACAATCTCCACGTCTAAAAAGTTTTTAGCGGTTTTCCAAAGAATCCCCAACTCTTTCACGTCTGAATCGAGGATTATTTGCATGATCTCCTCGTTCTTATCCTTAAAAGACATCCTTTCCCAAAGCGGATCATCGGGGCTTTGCGGGATCTGCATCCCTTCGGTTACATCAACGCCTACACCCTTGAGCTTTTCTAAAACACCTTCTTCCTGGGCGCTCATGGCCCCACTCATAAAATAGGCTTGCTCTAACTTCGCTGTTTTGGAATCCGAGTTAACGGTTTCAACCGTGGCTTTTATGGGCCTTTTCAGGTATTCCCCGTTAAGAAGGTCAAGTTTGTTTCTCGACCACCGGTAAGAAACCATCTTGGCTTTATTGATGCGCCCGGCGGTGTACCCGAAGCTTTTTAGCCAACCGTCTACATTGCTTGTATTGAACTTCTCCCCGTTGTAAGATTGGTAAAGCCTACTCATAGTAGAAAACATATTGTTTTTCATTATGAGGAGGTTTTCGGCGTAGTCCAAATGAAGACGGCCCCAGTCGGGCTTATTCTTGTCCTTTTCGGGTACAAGTTGAGATGGGAAGAACTTTGACATCTTCGTTTAGTGAGGGGTTAGATAAATACAAAGGTATGAAATAATTACAAACTTTCTTGTAACTATGCTTCTCCCTTAGTTGGCATGAATATTCGGCTGCCTTTCTTCTTCTCTGTTTTGATACGGTCGGGTATCTCGGCTATTTCCTGATGGAAGTTCTCAACCATTTTTATGGTTTGCTTCAATCCCTCATCCCTGCGGATTTCCTCTACTGTTTTTCCCTGGCCTACGTAAGTTGATTTACCTTCGGGATTAACGTGAAAGTAAATATCCATGTCGGTCATTTTAAAGTACAAATTTCCTTCAATCAAAACCTGAAGATTTGCAAACTGGTTAAAGTAAACTAGTTGACCTATTTCAAGGTCTGCGTCCACATCGGGGCCAATTGCGCAAATAACCCCAATACGAGCCATCGTGCTACTATCTTGTGTAGTTACTATTTGAATACCGCTTTGAGTTTGATGCGATGATTGCAGATCGGGGCGTTCCTTAATGATAACCGACTTGCCGCGAGGGATCACGTGGGCCATTAAGTTTGGTGTGTCTCCCACTAAAGGGAAGTTTTCAATAGCTTCATAAAGCTCTTCTTTTCGTGTTTTTTCCATATTTATTTTAGGTTTAATTGTTGATTTTTTATATGCTCAATAGATTGATCAATAGTTACCTCTATTTCCTCTGAAATTCGACCGGTTTCTGTTTTTCGCTCAACTGGAATAACAATTTTCTTAATGGGTTGAGTTAATATGTACTCAAAGTCTTCCATTTTTCCCCTGTCAACTGAATAATACACGGGAACTCCCGAGCTATTTTCAGAATATACCTTTATTCTACTTAGCCACTTAAACTCCATAATTTATTGCCCAAAGTGTTCGTGATCTCTAGTTTCGTAATTCCACTCGCTTGCTGTTTCGGTAGCATTTAGCCTAAACCGGCTTTCTCTTTTTTCTGAATCTTCGTCGTTCAAAGGCTTAGCATCCATACTAGCGTCTTGCATCAAGCAAATTCCCAAAGCATCCGCAGCGTCGTTGTCACTACCTACCTCTATCTCGTCGTAATTCTTTAACTCCTCAATCAGTTTCCCGAAGGGTATTTTCTCGCCGTGTTTGCTGATATAGCTTTGCATAAGGCTTACCATCCTCGGCTTTGAGAACTTATTTAAGCTCACTCCAAACTCGTGCACCTGTTCCGAGTTATCACTCTCAAACTTTTTTGGACGTTTAGCTAAGTACTTTTTGCATCTGTTTTCCTCGTAGTGCTTTATAATTACCCCGTTCCTCACGTCTATCAAAGTAGCGCCTACCAAGTTGTAATAAACCGATAGTTTCAGGCACATATCGTAAAACGTTTCCTTGCTTTTGGGCCTGCAACGAATCATTGCCACTGGCTTCATTTTAGGTTTACCCGCAAAGTCATTGTCGCGTATCATTACAATCATGCCCCCTAAAGATTTGCTGGTTTTGCTTTGATCCAGGTCGTAGCTGTCAATCCCGGCGCAATACAGTCTTTGAGAATTTTTAACGTAATGCCCATCATCGCTTATGAGCACACATTCGTTCTCGTCAATTGTATTTGCTGCCGGAATCAACTCTACTTCAAGAGGGGTTAGACACTCTCCTTTTGCGTTCTTTTTGAACTCAAGCTTGTACTTAGTATATTTCTTTGGATTTGATTCTAAGTCGAACCCAATATTGTTTAGTTTATCAATGTCGAAATGGTTGGAGGTTGTTTTTCTAAACACCTCTTTTATATCTAACGGCGTGTTTTGGCAAAATTCTACGTAAGCCTCTATATCCCCAGCCTCTAAAAGTCTTTCTCTTTCTTTTAAAATAAAATCTTCTGCCGCATTTAGGTCTTCAACGCCATATCTCTCATCAGGGGTCATATCCTGTAGGTTAGGCACGTTTTCTACTATCTTCCCATTTTCTTTTGCCCCGCCGTAGAATGGGAAATAAAATCTCCTGGCATCTACGAAAAATCTAACCATGTTATACGTTTCGTATTCGTGCCACATCTCTTCAAAAAACTTGCTCGCGCCACCCATTTCGCCACCAGTTCCCCACGCCCAGAAATTCCCGTACTGTTTGGATCCGCGCTTCATGTCCTCCTCGGAAGCTCTGTAAAATGGTTTTATTTTGTCAAACTCCCCGCACTCTTCGGCAATTATATCGTTTAAGTGAAGTCCCTTAAATATATTCGGGTCATTAAAACAAGTACGCATGTATATGTTATTCATGGTACCCCCCTTCTTCCAGCCCGTACCTTCTCTTAATTTATATTGTGCTGTTTTAATCTCCTTGTTATCGATACTCTTAAGGCGAAATTCAGGCACTATACTGGAATCAAGCCCAGTCCATTTTTTCATAAAGTCCTCGATATAATCCGATCTACCCGCTGCTACACCAGCGTTGTAGGCGAACTGAAACCTGTAGCCATAGTCAACTATCATACACGTACCGGCTTCCGACAAACCTTTCCTTCGGCCTTTTGGGCATATAAAATTTTTCCCGTTTGCTTTACACCAGTCTATCATGTACGCTAGTTCTAAATGCAGGTCGCACATATCCGCGTACATTTCGCCGGAAACAACGTTAAACTTCTTGTAGTTTAGGTAGTAGTAATATCGACCGGGTATAGTAATTCCGCCAGTGGTGTACCCGCAGAGTATCCTGCGTAGTTCCTCCTCCCAGAATCTTTGATAGTCTGGTGTTCCTACGCATTTAGGATTAAGCGTGGCATCCGCATACCTCGGAATACCGTTATCCCTAATTGGCGCAGGCTTAAAGGCCCTGTTCTTTTTATATGGCGGCCGGGGGATGTTCATTTCTTAAATTCATATATACCTTGAAAGTTATTGGGGTGCTGCGGTGCCTTATTCAAAAATCCCAATAGCTGTTCATTAGACTCTAGCTTGTGGGGGTATGGAAGTAATTTTTCCACATCAATTTCACCGATTTTCATTTTATGTAATAATACATCGGTAAGTACTGGGCCTAATTCATCCCAAAAGTATCTGCACTCTATATCGTTCATTAAATTGCTTTATTCTTGTTTATGTAAAGTGTTAAATACACGTTTAGGAAATAAACCACAATACTTGCATCAGCGCTTTTGTGAGCTGGAAGGTGTATCGAATTAAAATGGCAAAACTGAATGGTTGGAATCAGGTACACGTAATGCCATTGTCTATAGACTCCTAGCTTAACTGTAAATAAATCTCTCATGCTTGTTTTTATTAGTATTGTATGTTTTATTCTGATTTACATTCCTTGGTATAAATCCTAAAGGAAAAACAATGGTATACTTCTCTTACTGGTTTTACAGGATAGGAATATCCATCCGATTCCTGAGATGGATAGCCTAGAACCATAAAGTCCCATGACTTATATATACCCAAGTATTTCCGAAAAAAGTTTTCCAATAGTCTTTTTATTTTTTTGCCTTTTGGCTCTATGAAATTTCCAGAAAAGTCTTTGTGAACTTTCAATTTAAATTCTCCACTCATTTTTTTGATATTGATAAATAATAGTCCCTGTTTTGCTGCATCTTTTCAAGCCAGCTTAATTCCGTATTCCCCATAACAACTCCCTCGTCCAACTTGTCACCCAAAACCTCCTCCTCCAGCTCATTGAGGTACTTCCTAAGCTCCCTAGTACTCATAGTAATATCTTTGATGGCCTTTTCATCCATTGCATCGTCAAGGGCATCGTTAAGGGTAGATATTTTGTTGTGGTACTTTCGTATAAGCTCTATTTTGGGATTATACTGCAAGGACTTGTAAGCCTCTACGGCTGTATAAATCTTGCTTTTCTCAAAGAATTTTTCTGGGGCGTTGCCGCCATAAACATGCAGCAGAGCCTTCCTTTGGCGGTCTTCCTCTGGAAATTGATTGTACGGGGAGTGGTAGTCGTAGGCCAAGATCAAACAAACAACTTCTTGCTCATCAAGCACGCCTAATTCCGGCACTAGCTTAACGGCATCTGGGTTTAAAACTTTTCGGCTTTGCTTGTCTATATGAAAGAGGTAACTCATAAGGTTTATTTATGTCCCCACCTGCGGGGCTCACCTTACTACAGCGTACAACTCTTTCTTAACGGTAGCCAAAGTTACAAAATAGTTTGTAATTATGAAATTTAATAACTATTTTTGAAGTCCTTAATAATCAATACAGACCGCTCCTGTTTCCCCACAAAAGCGCCCATACAGTACGGGGAGGGCGTCAAGCAGGGGTATAAACCAAGCAAGTAGAAATGAGAATAGTTTCAAGAATTGTTGAAAAACGTCCAGTACGTAAATTGAATTGGGTCGAAAAAATAGCGTGGCTCATTCTCTACAAAAAGCTGCCTAATGCGTTCTATTATACTATAGAAATTGATACGCGTGGGGATTCTCTAATAGATGGAAGCCTAATATCTGATTCGGAAGGGAATGTGTATGTGGTTACTTCGGTTTCCGGCGATATTGCAAGGATAGTTAATAGAATACCCATATCTAGGCTAGGATACTTTGATGATAGCTTTATTAGAAAATAAGCGAGGTGTAAAAATGCTTAAATCCGATCTAAAAAAGAAACTAAGGGCCGATTTCCTGAAGGAAAACGAGGAGTACGTAAGAACCGTATTCGATTCAACCAAGGACGTAGACCAGGTTCTTTACGCTGAACTAGGGGCAATGGCAAAAAGTGGCAACTTGTTCCCAAAAACGGCTAACCCGGTGTGGGCTGCACTACAATTAAAGCGGATAGCCGAAAATTATATAGGATAGAGGTTATAATGAAATCAGGACGAATACCATACCCGCCAGAGCCAAGGGACGAAGAGACCGAAAGGTGCTACGATATTGCTACCCAGCAAATTCTTACCCTTCTTAAAGAAGAAATGGGCAAAGTTGATTCTGATACATTCCTATACGGAAAAGGGGGCGTTCACTTTTCTGAACAAGGTGAAATTACTCGATTAGATTTACTTAGTTTAGACGAAAAAATACGAAAGGCCAATGAACCCGACGACTCTTTTACTAGGGTGGAGATGTTAACTAAAAGAGAGATTATGGTTAGATACCCCCACAACCCATTTATATTTTGATCGACCGGTTAAAAGAAGCGTTCCCGCACGTACCCGAGAACGTGCTTTCTATAATACTGAACTTCCAGTATCGGGCCCTAGCGTTCAAGTTAAAGAAAAGGCACCAAGGGATAACTAATTCATGCGTAGTTTCAGTTAAAGGACTGGGGGATTTTTACGTAGGGGATCTAAACGACAAAAAGAAGTACAAAAGGAAGCTAAACAAGACCCAGCGAAAACGAGCCGGCAAGATGGCTGCCCGGGCAAAAAGAGCACCCAAGACTTTCAGCCACATATTCTCTATTCTGAACGTGGTTCAGTAATTAGCTGAATTGGGTCATGGTGCTGAACATATATCCGTCCTGTATGAAATAGTGCGATTTTTCAAAATAAAATTCGGTTAGATATTTTTGCTTGTATTCAATAATACGCATAAAATCTTCGTATTCCATCTCTTCTTGATCGTCGTCGTATATCTCACAGCCTTTTATAAAATCAAATAATTCTTCTGGGCTTTTATAGTAAAGCCAATTATTGTGATCAAATACAAATGGGTATCCAGCTGATGATTTTCCTATGTGTAGCTCCTTGGGGATTAAATTACTTAGATGCGCTATGTCATCATTTTGTAACGCATGAAGCATCTTATCCTTTAATTCAGCGGTAAGCCTTGGTATTACGTAATAGTTACATCCCATATTGTACTTTTTTAGTAAAGTTCCTGGTGCTTCCGGCCCAAACGGTATTTTCTAAATCTTTTTCCATTTTAAAAGTAGCTTCCCATTTAGCTGTAGTAAAGAAGTCTCGATTAACCAGTATCCTCCTCAAATCATCCCTGTAATGAATTGACTTATCATAATAGCAAAAATAGGTGCAATTATGCGCTTTCCCATCAAGCTTTTTTCTTAAAGTGCTTGGAGAACAATTTATTGATTTTGCCGCTAATGCAATGGTGTCAAAAACTTTCATGGTCACATAATTAAACACTTTCTTTGATTGCTTCTTTCCTAACTTAGACCTACCTTGTATTTTCGAATGTGTGTAATTCTCCTTTGAAGTACACCACTCCAAATTGCCAACATAATTATTGGACGGGTTGTTATCTATGTGGTTCACGAAGGGCTTATTATATATGTTTTCGACAAATGCTTGCATGACTAGCCTATGAATAAAAAAGTTCTTATACGTTTTATTTCCGCTATATAGCTTTACAACAAGGTGGCCACCCCGTTTAACTTTAGGGCTAATTATTAATCTTGCAACCCGGCCATGGCTACTAATTATATAGTTTTCAAATTCTTTTACCGACCTCCATTCTTCATTTTCCATGACTAGTAAATTTTATTTGTAAGTGTGCTCACGAAGTAATATACCCCTATTCGGATTTGGTGGGGGTGGGCTGCCGCACCCGGGGGCCTCTGTTTTCCTGGGAAAGCATTCTTTTTGCATTCCTACATTTCTTTTAATTTGCATTGATGAGATGCCATTCATTATAGGTTGCTTAAGGCAAGCACAAGGCTATGGTTATAATGATAATGATAAACCAAGCTTTAATAAATTCATACGCCAAGGCTGGCATCTGCCCCGTAATTCGCCACCTGAAGAACAATAAGGTGTTGATTGCGGCTAGTAATATGTTGGCTGTTATCATGCTGTTTCGTTGTTTGTCAATTTTTGTAGGTCGTGCTCAAGCACTGCTATCTTGGCTCGAAAGTAATTTAGCTGATGTGTTACCGATTGAATTAGCCGAGCCGAATCGTCGATCCCTTGAACTTCTCTTATTAGATCCGCACAATTGGCAGCTTTAAATCTAGCTTCCCACAACTGGTTGACAAGCTCTTCCTTGCGTTGTTCAACTATATCATCCATGATTACTTTTCTATTTTTGGTTTATCGTATAAAAATACTCTGCACGATCGCGGGTTATGCCATTCTCCTTATTTGTTAGTTCACGCAATTCAATCTCTAACTCGAATTTTTTACAAGTGGCGCTTTGAAACCTTTCTTGGGCGTGCATGTGGTCAAGCCTAGTTCTGTGATAGTCACTGCACGCCGCGTTCAATTCCTTATCAGCCAGAACTATTTGATAAATAAGATGTTCTTTTGTTGATTCTGTTATCATACCTTAACTGAATCTATGTTAATTACTCTGGTTCCAAAGCCTATTTTTTGACCATTACATACCACATGGGCGTCCATCTTTTCAAGAGCCTTGAATAATTCGGCTTGCCCAGATCGCTCTCTAGATAACTGGTAAATCAATTCACCCGCCAATTGACGGATTTCTAGCAGTCTCTTTCCGTAATCGGCTTCGTTGGCCCTGAACTTATCGTAATCCTCTAAGCTAATAACGCAGTAGTTTTTATCTTTATACATAGTTCAAAGTTACAAGAAAAGTTGGAATATTTACAATAAAGTTAGTAATTTTATTAACGTGATAATGATGTAGATAGGCCCTGTGGCGAAGATTTTACTTGCAAAGTGGGAGAAAAAAGGTTACATTTGTACCAGTTTAGTTTACGACCTGGAGGGGTTAGATAAACCAAACCACAAGGGCCGGAGCAAGGATAAAACGAACGTTCTTTACGCCTTCTCTGGCCCTACTTTTTTAACACAAATTCCAAATGAGGAAGGTAAACGAAATGACTTTCGATATTCTTTTAGACCAGCGCACTACGGCCAGATGGAAACTTTCTGTTGATAGGATAGCCGCCAGAAGAAGCTGCAAAGAGGTAGTGCTCAAAGCAAGGAAATCTGCCATAGTATCTGCTCTTAAAGCCCGTTATTTAGAGGCCAGAGACAAATTTATTATGCTCAAAGGTCGAAATGGTAGGATAATGATAGGGGTGAATCGGGACTACTTAATTTTATCCGAAACTCACCGGCACAACCACCGATCAGCGAAAAGAAACGCCAAGTACACATGGGCATCAAAAGAGCTGCGCCGATGGCGTTTAGATAACCACAGTTAAATGGAGCGTCATACCGAAATTATAAATATAGTTTTACGGTGTTTAACTTTTGTTATAACAACCGCGGTTCTATCTACCTTGATTTATCGTAAGCTTTTGAAGAAACCCAGCTTATCGGAAGAGGCAATATTACACGTTGTTTGGATTTGTTGGGTACTTATAATCTCAATAGAGATACGGCATTATCTATGATATCGTTTTCAATTTCGACGAACGACGACATTTTGGGTGTTTTGCCGCGTTTTTAGAGCCTTTTCTTCGATAAACTACCGATATAGCCGGATTAGCCCTCACAAAACCCTCCTATTAGCCTTGTTTTCCCGGTCTACAACATGCAGCTCTAGGTCGTACCCCAAGCCCTCAACGTACGCCTTAAGCCTACCATAGTCGTAAGGATTGACCGTTTTCTCTAGAGCACACACCCTCTCTTGCGTGAGCTTAGCCCGCTCCCCAGCTTGCTTTTGCGTAAGCCCCTTAGCCTGCCTTAACGTCCTCAGAAACTGGCCTAACATCTTGAAAATTAGTTGATTTTAGCTCCTTTACGCACCATTTAAACAGCTTTCCCTCCGCTATACGCTCCTTCCTAGTGTATTCTTGGTTTGCCCATGTGCTAGGCAGCTTATCCCCACGTTGCCACACAGTGCTGTTTTTCCTTGCCGCCAGGTGCATGGCCACAAAATAGCTCATGGCGTACCTTTTGCAAAAATCCTCGCTTATTTGGCCTGATTTTGAGGCATTTGCCCATTCTTCGGCCCACCTCCTAGACTCACTTACGACCCTATAAGCCGGTTTAGGATACGAATACGCTGGATTTATCACGAAATGCGATGTTTTCGGCCTGATTCTGAGCAGGATGCGCCTGTCTATCAGAAATGTTATGTCCTTCAAAACCCTGCTGTAAGAGGTGTTAATCTTCACATTTTCAAGGTTTTTGGTTGCAATTGAAGAGTTGGCGTGGGCAAGAACAAATAGCTTAATGAAGTTGGTAGAGAGTTTTATGTAGTTGGTGTTCTTTGCTTTGAGGGTAAGGAAGATGAGGAGGAGGTTTTGCTGGTGAGAGAGGGTGGTGGCTACAGTGAAGAAGTTTTGAGTTAATGCTTTGGCTGGGATTGTCTTTAGGTATTTTTCGGTTGGTATTACAGGGGTGCCTGGAGGGACTTGGTAGTTTAGGAGGGAGGGCATGGGTTAGTGTATTGGTTGTGATAAGTACTTGCCTATGTATAGGTTTTTAATTTCGTTGTTTACTTCTATGTAAAGCCCTTCTGGCGACCAATTAGAAAGGTCTCTCTTGGAGTAGTTGATAGGTAGGTATTCGCATGTTGGCTTTGATTCCTGTATTTCCCATACGCAGCGTTTTCCTTTTTCCAATTTAACGGTGTGAAGTTCGCATGCTTTCATTGTTATGGATTCGCCGGGGCCGTACTTATTTTGGGACACTTTCTTAAGGGTTTCTTTTTCGAGGTATTCAAAGCCTCCTTGTCCGTTCAGGATGTGGCTGTTCCATAGGTATTTATTGAAAACATCCCCGTTTTCGGATATCTCATAGATGGGGTTGATTAAGGTGCCCTCCAATACTGTTATTTTGATGTCAACATGATGTGGGTGAATGGCCAATTCTCCTGGTTTCCAAAGGTTGTGATTAATGGCCGCAAAGAATATCCTGGTGTATAGGCCGTTCTCAAAGCTTACCGGAAATGAGTGTAGCCCTATAGAGTGGCAGTTAAGGAGGTTTTTCATGCTGTTTTTAATAGGTCTTTTATCTCAGTATATAGTTGGGCAAAGCCCGCAGCCATTTTACCTATTTGTTAATACAACACTTTTTATACTTCTTGCCATATCCACATGGGCAAATTGCGTTCCTTTCAACTTGTCGAGAATCTTTCTTAAATGGACGATGAGCGCCCTTCTTTGGATATCCGTACGCCGTGCGTTCTGAAATCTGGCCTTTTTTTTTGAAATACTCTGGGTACTTCTCAAGTGCCTTAAGATATGTCGAAGAGCCTACTGGCTGCTTAGAAAGGCTACAAGCAACCAAGTACATTATTTCCTCAGGGTGCTCACCTTCAAAATAATTTATGTCGTCTCGCAAGTCCATTAACATGCTCATTTACTGCTTAATCCCACAAAATATCCTATAAATAAAGCTATTATGTATAAAACCCATATAGAAAAGGCTATCCATCCAGTGTTATTTGGGGCGGAGCACTCCGGTATTTCAACTTCGGGTGTTTTTCCCTTCGCCTGGTGTAATTCGATGTACTTTTCAACTATTGTAGTGTTGGCCTCCATATTGCGCAGAATGGTGCCGCAGGCTTCCTTTACCTCTATTGCGTTCTTCCCCCATTCGTGTATGAACTCTTGGCTTATTGACATCCTAAAGTTTCATTAATTCATCTGGAGTAATTTGGGCCTCGGCCATGTCCACTAAAACCAAATGATGTAGGGTTACCCCAAAATAGTCCGCGAGCTTGATTAAAACGTCGATTTTAGGCTCAGCGGCTCCGTGTTCATAGGCTGCGTAGGACGACCGGCCAGAAAGTCCGCAGAGCTTCGCCATATCAGCAAGAGTGACTCCCTTGTTCTCCCGAAGGTATTCGAGGTTCGTGGCTAAGTGGTTGTTTTTGATCATTTCTTCGATTTTACCGAACTTTTGCACTTATTTAGGTGCCTTTATAGAGTCGGGAACAATTAATTTCACAGCCTTTTCCGATTTAGATACGCCTATTTCATTAACTATAACCTCTCCGTCCATAAAACCCATGGATGACTTCTCGCGGAAATGATAAGTGCCCCCACCATCAACAGTCAATAGCCACAAATTATCACCCTTCCACGTCATGGAGATAAGTTTCTCGCCCTGTAATAGATTGATGCGTTCGGTGCCACCAAAGCTACTGGCCATACTGTTATCGGTACACGAACTTAGCGCAATAATAGCCATTAAGGCTAAAAGTATTTTTTTCATATATGACCTGAATATCGTTGTTTCTTACCACATTTCCCACACTCGTACTCTACCCTAAAGCCCTGATTGTAAAGCTCGCGCTCATTCCATGGACTTAGGTTCTTCACGAACTTTTTGGATCCGTGAGCGCACAAAAGCTGCCTTATTTTAGAAATTACCTTCATCGTACCTTGATTGCACCGGCGCTTCATCACCCGCTTGCTGGACTACTACCTTGTCGATCCTGTAAGCCTCGGTTGAGTTGAAGTATTTAAACCCTCCTTCGGGGTGGGTTACCTGGCGGCCCTTAAGGTTAAACGCCACTTTCACCAAATCGGTCTTTTTGAACTGGTCGATCATCCCTATCCGGTCGTTGGTTAGCTCGATTAGTAAGAACTGCGGGTAACGGTCTTGCGTCTTGATTACGAACTTCTTGATCTTCAGGTTTCCCTTAAAAAGGGTTTCGAAAACTTCTTCTAAAGTGCCTTCTACGTACATAAAAATTGTTTCAATTTATTTTGGTAAAGTTACAAAGTTTATTGTAATCGATATTTTTCACTTGCTAAAACTTATAAACAGCGGTTAATTGATTGATTGTGTTTTAGATTGGTAGTGTTTTCGCAAAAAGTGAAGTGAAAAAAATTTAGCTACTCGGGCGTGTTGATGATTTTATGTGTTGTTTTTGGTTAGTAGGTCGACATTGGCTGAGTTCTGGCATTTAGAAATATAACCTTTGCTTAATAATAACTCTATGCGCCCGTAAGTGAGTAATAAACGTTTTGGATTTGATGAACATACCTTAGCCCCGTAAGTTCATAATCCGCCCCAATAGAAGCTATCCATTCACCGGTTTGGTTAAAGTCCCAAAATCTAATGTAATCATCAACCTTTTTGTTAACCCACCATTCATAGGGCGAATCGTCGTCCAGGCCTTCTTTAACGAGCCCAAGCTTTGTTAGCCGCTCCTCGCTTATTGGGATTGGCTCAACGCTTTCCAGGGATAGAGTACATTCACCTAACGCGAACCAATCCCGACTCTCCCATTGGAAATCAAACTCAACGGGATTATCCGAATCGTTCCTGTAGCTCCAAACGGCTTTGTGCCGAAACCAGTTACCTATCCTTATTTCTTTTTCTTCTACCATGTTATTAATTTTGTTAACTGCTGTTCGCCTCTTTGTATTTAGAGGTGGGGGTCATTGAAAAACAGGTTGTCTTGTAGGTCATGGGCGGGCGCATCAAAGCTGTATTTAATGCCGATTTCGCCGGTAAAAGTTCCATCCAAAAAGTTATACTTCGGTTCCGTTTGGTAGAATGAAATCAGATGAAGCCCTTCCTTGCTTCCGTCGTTCCAGTACCAATGCTCCGATCCGTCGAACAAGCGCTGGCTCATGATTCTGGGAAACCGCCTTATGGCTTCTTCCTGGAGATTTATAACCCCTTCTGCTAATCCGGTTTTGATTACCTTTTCAACAATGGCGACAGATATCAACTCTTCTTTTTGGGCGGCAATTTTCCTTGTTTGCTCCATAATTATCTCGTTTATGAAGCTGGGCGTTTTGTAATCCATGTAATTTCCTGTCATATCTCCTCTTTAAGTAGTTCTAACACCTCGGTTAATTTTACGTGGTCGGGGTTGGCCACGTATCCAGTGCATTTATCTCCTTCTATTATATCTGCACCTTCCGGGCAAACGCTTAGCATGGCCTCTACGCACTTTATGCATATTGGGATAGTAGAAAGGCATATCATTTTAGCTGAATCATCAGCGTGTTGTAATGAGAATATCTCTCTTATCAACTCCTCCTTGATCTGCTGGGGGGATTGGGTTAGGTTCATGGGTTAAGTAGCTTTTTTAGATATTGTTTAATTAAGGCTTTCAGCACCTTCTTTTTTTTCTTCGGAACCCGGAACGTTATAACCACCGTTTCCTCTCCTTTGGGCCGGCCCGATCCTAGGCGCTTGCCACCATGGGTTTTCTTTTTCATTCTATAATAATTTTGCGGCCTCTTTGCCTATCACCTCACAAGCCATCCATTTACACCCGCCTGACGTCTCACATGATTTGGCGTTTTTCTTTGTGATTATTGGATTTCCATTTGGATTTCCCAAATTTAACTCGTCCCCAACCTTTAAATCTTTCCAGTATTGGGCATATATTTCATTTCTGGTTTTTTTTGCAGCAGCTCTTTTTTGTGGGCCATTCTGCTCAATATCTTTTATTTGACGTTCAAGATCTCCTTGTTTTTTAAAAAGAGATGTAATCTTTACCGCATTTGAAATTGTCCTGTCCAATGATTCAGCCCTTTTTCTATTTAAATGCCCAATATTTTTACCACTACCTCCAACCATGCCCAGATGGAATGATTTTGCCACAAGGTCCGTATAATCAGAAACCCGTGTAAGTTTTTCAATCTTGGAATTGATTTGAATTAACTCTGCTTTAAGCTGATCTAATTTTTGCATGTCTATCGTTTTTTGTCGATACAAATATAAGGCTATTTTTGATATTTGTAATACGTAAATCAAGTTATTTCCACGGATTCATGCAGCCTTCTGATAATCAAATTGATTGTTTTATTTTCTGCGGGCTGTGGGACAGGTTTATCATTTGTTCAGTTAATTAAATGCGTAATCTTCTGGAAATTCAGGTAATGGAAGTGATTGATTGGACATGCCATGCGCTGTGCAATCGCCGCAATAATGAACCATCCCATTTTTTATATGAGAATGGCAAGTCCCTAGTTCTGGAACAAATTGAGGGTTGCTCGGCATGTTTATACCAATAGACGAATTTATAGTCGGACTATTATAGTTTCCATCAAATCCCCAGTCGTCAGTAATAGTGTGGCCCTTTTCGCAAGCTGGGCAATAAAAACACAAATACTTTGTTGGTAGGCCATCTTTGGAATGTGCTCTTTTTATTTTCATCATCTATTAGTTTAAAGGTTCATTACTTTGGCCAAATATATTTTCCTTGGCAATTAAAATATCCATGTTTTAAAGGTTGGCAAAACTTTATCTCTTCATCCTTGGCCTCCGCCAGCTTTCTTTCGAGCCATTCAGAAAATGTGGGTCTAAGGCCTACTGGTATATATAAGTCACTATATTCTTTCAGCATGTCGATCGCCGCTTCTATGGTTTGTCTTGTGTGGTTCATTACTTTACAAATTTAAATTCTCCTTTTTTATTGTAATAACACCTATTTGTCATACACATTATTCCACCAAACTCGCCTTTTGAAACCGCACCGAAATAATCTTCTGATGCTTTTACTGATTGGTGTACATTCCATTCATCATCAATTACCAAATATTCGCCCTCATAAGGGACATTTGATTTTAGCCATTTCTCTCCCATAAAATCAATTGCATCATGGCTTGTTGAATAATTACTAACCGGGGTGTGTCTATGCCTTCCAATGTCAATAAGCATTATCCATCCATCTTGCAGATTGTTTGTGGTTGAAAATTCACCGCCTTCATATAGGGCATATATATTAGTAGATTTTAAATGTTGGTTTATGTCTTTCATCCTTGTGTGTTTGTGGGGTTAAGGCATCCGTCAATTTCTTCTATCAATATGCTTGATTCCTTGTATCCGTTGAAGTCAATAAAATATCGTCTACATTGTATTAACATATCCCTTAGCCTTTTGATCTCCTCATCTTTTTCTTTGGTCGCCTTGTTGTTTAACTTACATATGGCTTTTGTACATTTCACAATAATTTCCTCGCTTGCCATAGGTAAATGATCTATGAGTATTTCTCTAATATTATTTTTCATCATATAGTCTTTTTATAATTAAATCTCTTATTTTCTTCGCCCCATCTCTTTGGCATTTTTCTGGAATATTTCCTAGCCCGACTCCATCTAACGGGAAAATTTCGTCTATCTCCTCATCGCTCGGGAGCATTTCGGCGGCGAGGTGAGAGGGGGACGGAAATAATTCGGCTAACTTATCTTGTGCTGCATCCGATCTTATTTTACCAAGCCTTAAATCTTCAAGAATGTTAAATACATCGGGGGAGTTTAAAAAATAGAGTTTGTTTTCCATGCTTATTTGGTTATTTTATGTTGAGTAATCTTTCCATCATTCTGCAATACGTAAATTGGAATAAGACCTTCTTCATATCTATTGCATGCAGAAATATAATCGCCTGTACCATTTTTCATTTTAAAATATGTGCTTGTAATGCCGCACACATGTTCCGTTGTGCCTTCAAAAAGTTTAGTCTTTTTAATGATTAGATTTTTGCAGTTTTGGCAAAGAGATTTATCAAATTTGGTTGCTTCTTCTTTCATCTTATTTGGTATTAGGAGGTGATTGTAGTAAGGGCTGCCAGTCCGAGGCTCCAAAAGTGATCCCAGGGAGACTAAACTCATTATAACTACGGTTGTTCGTTGGGTCTCCGGTATAGGTGCCGACATATACTTGCCCGTCATAATTTGGATCTGTTGATTTTACAACAAAAAGACATTTGTCAAACCTATCTGGCAGCCTATCATCAACGCTTATCCACTTGCTTTCTTCTGCGGGAATCAGGCCAGAGAGGGAGTCGATCATTTTTGCGAAACGTATAGTTGTTACTGCGGTTATTGGCGTACCGTTAGCATCATGAATAACTGTTCCGTGTTGTTTATAAATGTCCCACAGGCGCTCCTTCGTCAAGGCTTTTTGTGACAGCTCCTGCCGGTGCTTCTCCCGCTCAAGCTCTACCTGCTGGCCTGCGTAAATTTTCATTGCTCTAATAATACATCCTTGATCGTCATGTAACCCTCCGCAATAAAATAGTTTTACTATTGTCATAGATGGCAATTCAAGAGTTAATATTTCCTCTGCCGTTAACGGCTTTTTATTTTCTTCCATAGGGGTTGTTTTTGTTTAAAATTTTATTAAACTTCTTCTGTATTTTTCTTTGGCATCGTAACGCAAGTGGCAGATTTGGCAAAGGGCTTTTAATCTAACGTCTGAAACTTCATGGTTTTCCTCGTCGTGATCTAAGTGCGCTATCGTGAGGCAAACCTTTACTTCCTTTACCTCCCTATTTGCGGACTCTCTTTCAGCACATTGCTTTCGAGTAAACCACAGGCTTTTTAATTTATATCTTCCAAAATCATCTTTTACGTTCAACTTAATTGCCCAAACGATAGAACCATGCTCCAAACCACACTCTTCGCATTTGTTTTCGGCCCTATCCATAATACGAGGCCGAATCTCTGTAAGCCAGTTTGGCGGATATTTTGAGTAATCTATAGGCATTGTTTTCTTTCCTCTCTTTAGGGGGTTAGCCGATTATTGAGTTAATAGTAGCATTCCATTACCTTGTATTTCTTTGTAAAGCGTAGTGCCGTTCTTTGTTATCGCATAGGGCAAAAAAACTTCTGCCATGTCCGCAAGTTGGGCCTCTACTATAGCCATCTGTGCCTCAACCCAATCCTTCACTATTCGCCAGGCAACGCGCTGAGCTTGTTCTTCCGTGCATTTACTTCTCTGTACCTTTCTATCATTCTTCATAGCTTTTAAAACCCCCGAGTAATTTGCTGGCAACGAGAAGGCCGCTATGTTTCCATTTATTTGTAGGCAAAATGTAACCGCGCTCGGAAACCCATTAGCGTAATCAGTTACTATCTTGTGAGCCCCGTGCTTCACTAAGCATTTCTGAATTTCTCCTATAGTCTTTTCGCTTTCAATGGAAGTTGTGTAGTTTAATATTGCCATATTTATCTTGTTTTTAAAGTTTACTTAGGTAGTCTTTGTATTACTTTCTGCGGCTAGGGGTGTTTCCCGGATAAACCACGCAGTTGAACATTTCTTTTATTCTGTCCATGACCCTAGTGCCGTATTTTTTTTCTATCTCATCAGGCAATAAATTTGTCGTTATATGGGTCATGTTTCTGTTCATATTCAGCTTGTCGTACCGGCTTAAAATGATCTCGGAAACAACGCTTGTTTCATTGCCGTAATTTTTCGTGGTGTTTTCGCTTCCCAAATCATCGAAGCATATACCTAGCTCTTTATGCCCATTGAAATTATATGGGTCAAAGAAGAAATTTTCACACGTTAGGGTGCCGTAATATTTTTCTATTTCAGCGTATCCATGTTTCGCAAAATCGTTCGCTAATTCCCTGGATGAACGAATTAAAAAGCTTTGAACCTGGTTTGAAACAAACATCCTCATCAGCGTAGTTTTTCCTACACCCACGCCGCCCATAAGACAAAGACCCTTGTTTAGTGAATAGCCTGCTTCCAGCATCTTTTCGCTACCAGAGAAGTACATGCATAGCAAGGAGAAGTTTGGCTCGCTGTATTGATCTAAAACGAAGTTTGGATATTGCCTTTTTTTCGCGCTATACAACTCCTCAAAGGAGTATTTTGGAAACTGCATTCCGGCCTGTATTTTGGCGTAATAAGTTCTAGCCTTATGGTCTGATTCCCTTTTTTTCCTATGCTTTATAATGGCCTGTTTAGCCCCTTCTATTCCAACCCCTATTTCTACCTCTACAGTATCGGCCCATTCCTTACCATCCTCTAGTGTAATTTTTTTGTCCGACGATAGCAGTTGTTGCGTTATCTTTTTTAAAAGTTCCTGTTCCATTTTCTATTATTTTTTGTGTGTATAAAAATGCTTTTCTTAGGTGATTTTCGTCATCGAAGTCGTGGCATACGTACGATTTATCCATCTCTGCCAACACTCGAGCTTCTAAATCGGGAGGCTTGCCCCTACGCCAGTTATCCATGAATATTTCATAATTGGCAGGGAAGTACTCGGAAATTTTCTTTTTTACTATTGATCCTCGAATTTTGAAGTAGTACAATTTCTCCCCCTGCACCCCCTCTTTTTCTTTCTCCTTTTCCTTATCCTTCTCTTTATCCTTCTCTTTATCCTTGTATTTAACCCCTTGCAAGGGGCTTATATGATCCTTAATTTCGATTTTAAGGTTAAGGTCTTCATCTAACAGCCCGTACCTTTGTAGTGTTGAAATAACAGCCGCATGGACGCGGTTTTTTGCCGAAAGCCTGCCGTATTGAAACTCCACGAACCCCGGAATAAACCACCTTTTCCCTCCGTCCAAAATAACGATCCTTGTTTCGTCTGAGTTGAATAATTCAAGCGACTGATCCTTTGTTACAGGCATGTCCTTGCCCAAATACATTTGTGCCGCCTCGAAGTCAACTATCCAAACCCCCGTGTGATCGCAGTCGTGGTACATAAAGTCCCATAGCAACTTGTAAGCCCCTGGAAGCGACCTAAAAAATGGCTTCTTATATTTGCTTGTATCCGTGAATCTTTTGGCCATTATCCAATAAGAACTGAAGGGTGAGTATCTAGTGCCTTGCAAAGGGCTTTTAACTTGTCGAAGCTGGGCTCGGCGCGGCCTTCCTCGTAGGAGGCTACCTGGCCTCGGGTTAACTTGGTTTTTGAAGCCAGCTTTTCTTGCGTGAACCCCCGAATTTCTCTAAGGGCCTTTAGGTTGGTCTTAAACTTGTTTTTTGTCATTGCTCTTGTTTAAAAAATGTCATCCAGATGGTTTGCCCATGCTTTCCTGAAGGGTGACCAAAAAGCGGCTTGTAACCTATTAAATCGATAATTCTGTTGATCTTAATTTGATTTTCGTTCCACTTAAATATCAAAGTGCCATTGGGCTTTAAAACGCGCATACATTCGTCAAAACCGGCTTTAATATCTGTTTCCCAGGTTGGCAGCAGCACGCCGTATTTTTTAGCCATCCAACTGTTTTTACCGAGTTTATTAAGGTGCGGCGGGTCAAATACAACAAGGTGGAATGATTCGTTTTTGAAAGGCATATTTGTGAAGTCAATAACTAAATCCGGCTTAATTTCAAGTACCCGGTTGTCGCAAAGCGTGTGGCGCTCCTTTCTCTTGTCGCAGAAAAGAACCGAATCGTTATTTTTATCAAACCACATCATTTTGCTTCCACAGCATGGGTCTAGTATTGCTTTCTCTCTTGCCATTGCTGTTTATTGGTTGAGTTCGTATTGAGATATTGCTTTAAATATTTGCAAGGCTACTTGCGGGACGATGGAGTTACCAAGCTCTTTGATACGTTGGTTCCGTTCGGTATAGTCCATCCCCTCGGGTAGCCCATTAAGCACTCCCATAATTCCGGATTCAATAGAGTACCTGGTGATATTCCCATGTGGATTAGGGCCGAAACCAAAGTAGGAGCTTTCCCAATCATTGTTCGGTAATGTTCCATACTCGGCGTCGTCGTTGTGTTCTTGCCATCGTGGTGCGTTGGAGTTGGTATCAAAAGACCATAAATTAACTGGCTCCCTAAACTTGTAAATTTGGTGTTGTTTGGTCGCCAATGATCGTTCTTCTGTTTTTGAAGTTTGTACTTCTCCGGAGATTTTATTATTTCGGTTGAAGTTGGGGTTATAACCGATAAGCCATATTCGCTCCCGTTGATGTAGTGCCCCGACCGCTTCAGCTGGTATATTAAACGCCTGCCAGGAGTAGCCACTATTTTCCAAGTCATTAATCTTGATGTCAAGGATGCCGTTGGAAACTGTTCCAATAACATTTTCGTTAACGATCCAAGGACACTGCGATTCGGTAGCCGCTCGAAACATCTCTGGCCAGAGGTAACGGTCATCTTTTGTGCCCTTTCCCAGGCCAGCAATTGAGCTTGGCTGGCATGGATCCCCTCCTGTAATAAGGTCAAGTTTTCCTCTCCAAATAGTGAAATCTGTCTTTTTGATGTCTTCATAGCTTATGGCATTTGGCCAATAATATTTTAATTTTTCTCTGCTTTTTGCGTTTATTTCGCAGTTAAATACGTTCTCCCACCCCATCCATTCAGCGGCTAGATCAAATCCACCTATCCCAGTAAACACACTGCCGTGCCTCATTTTTGTTTTAACTCCTCCATCCTTTTTTTATTGAACTCTACCTGAGCAGGGGTGCAGAACCAAACCTTAAATCTCCCTTGCATCTTGAATGAAAACTGGAAGCCAGCCCTTTTTAGATCCGACAAGCGTGAGCGATCCGCCTTCATATCGTGTACAGTACCCTCGTTTCCGCTCATAAGAAAGTCGTACACTCTTTTCGTTGATTCTGCCAACTCAAACCTGTAGTCGTCCAGTATCTTTTGCGTTTCTGGCAACTTCTCGGTGTCGTGCACAAAGTCCTGGAATATGTCGGTCTGTCGAAGCATTTACTTACTCAGGTGCAATTCAAATTCTTCAATCCACTCAAAAGTTAATTTGGATACACCCGAATTTTCGGGAGTCATTCCTGGGCTTATTTGTGTAAACCATCTTTCAACTGGAGAAGTTGAATTTGCCACAACATCCAATTCATTATATTTTACTCCCTTTACTTTGGCTAGGGTGCCAACGAAGCAACAGCACGAACCTTCGTAACAAGAACCATCAATTTGACCCGCTAATAATTTTTCCTTTAGCCCTGCTATCTCATTCTTTTGAATTAACAGTTTTGCCCATAAATCATTCTTAAATACGGTAAGGTTCGCACGGGTAAGGTCCGCATCGGTAAGGTCCGCATCGGTAAGGTCCGCATCGGTAAGGTCCGCATCGGTAAGGTCCGCACGGGTAAGGTTCGCACGGGTAAGGTTCGCACGGGTAAGGTTCGCACG
>Ga0163163_10000571_pt1 | contig 32407 bp, 29 predicted proteins | sample S65metaG_FD_119766 | JGI IMG/M metagenome (GOLD analysis project Ga0163163, IMG submission 119766) | Switchgrass rhizosphere microbial communities from Kellogg Biological Station, Michigan, USA - S6-5 metaG | ecosystem: Host-associated > Plants > Roots > Rhizosphere > Soil | place: USA... | reverse complement strand
TGCGGGTTTGTTGACCATGACCGTCGGAGCGTTTCTGTTCATTCCGGCCGCATCCGCCGCTTCATACCCGCTCTTCTTGACCGCGCTGGTGTTTCTCGCGTGCGGAATTACCGGCCTTCAGGTCGCAGCGAATCCTTATGTAGTAGTTTTGGGGAAACCTCAAACGGCATCCAGCCGGCTGGACCTGACACAGGCGTTCAATTCACTGGGTACCACTATCGGCCCAAAAATCGGCGGACTCCTCATCCTGAGCGCGGCCCCACTAGCTCTGGAACAACTGCGCCAGCTCGCGCCACAGGCTCTACAAGCGTACCGCGTGGAAACGGCGGCTTCAGTCAAGATGCCCTACGCCGTGATTGGAGTTGCGCTCTTGTTGCTGGCAGTGTTGATCGGCGCCTCCAAGCTGCCCAAGATCGCAGCCACGCACCCGGAACAGAAGAGCGACGATACCATCTGGAAGCATCCGAACCTGACGCTCGCCGCGATTGGCATTTTCGCGTACGTGGGTGCGGAGGTTTCCATCGGAAGTTTTCTGGTGAATTACTTTGGCTTACCCGAAATACAGGGACTTTCGGCAAAGACCGCGGCAGGATTTGTTTCGTTCTACTGGGGCGGCGCCATGATCGGACGTTTTCTTGGCGCTGGGATTTTGCGGCGGGTGAAGGCGGGATACGCGCTGGCTTTCTGCGCGATCGCCGCGGCTGCACTGGTCACAGTATCGATGTTGGTCGACGGGACCGCGGCGATGTGGACTGTCCTCGCCGTCGGATTGTTCAACTCAATCATGTTTCCGACCATCTTCAGCCTGGGAATGGCTGAGCTGGGGACGCTGACGGGAAGCGGTTCCGGCCTCTTGAATATGGCCATCGTGGGCGGGGCGATCGTGCCACTGCTGGTGGGCGCCATGGCCGACCGCGTGGGACTTCACCATTCCTTTATTATTCCGGTGATCTGCTACCTGTATATCCTGTACTACGGACTGAGCGGATCGAAACCCAACAGCGAGCGGTACGCGAAGGCCTAGGCGAAAAACAAGGGCAACGACAATGCTCATCGCTGGCGACGTCGGTGGAACGAAAACAGACCTGGCAATCTTCTCAAACGAGGCCGGACCCCTGGTCCCTTTGGCGCAAACCAGGGTCCCGAGCGCTGATTTTCCAAGCCTGCAGGCGATCGTCAAGGAATTCCTGGCGAAGGAGAAAAAACCCGTCGATCACGCTTGCTTCGCGGTCGCCGGCCCCGTCATTGGGGGACGCGTAAAGGCCACCAACCTGCCTTGGGTGATTGACGAAAACTCGCTTGCGCAGGAACTGAATATTAACCGGCAGTCGGTGCACCTCATGAACGATCTGGAGGCGATTGCCCATGCCGTCCCCATACTTCGCCCGAGCGACGTGGAGACGATCAACGTGGGGGAGCCGGTCGCCAAAGGAGCCATCGGCGTGATCGCGCCGGGCACGGGTCTGGGCGAGTCTTTCCTCACCTGGGAGGGATCCAGATATCTTCCCCACAGTTCCGAAGGCGGCCACGCGGACTTTGCGCCCACGACTCAAAGACAGATTGGCCTGCTCGAATACATGCTCAAGAAGTTCGATCATGTGAGCTTTGAACATGTCTGCTCAGGAATTGGAATCCCGAATATTTACGATTATCTGCGAGAAGTGGAGCAAATACCTCAGGAGCCGGACGTAAGGGCACTCATTGACGCGGCGCCGAACCGAACGGCCGCTATATCCGCGCACGCCCTAGGAGGGGACGCCCACCGCAGCAAGCTGTGCGTGGAAACCATCGATACGTTCGTCTCGATACTCGCGGCCGAGGCCGCCAATGTGGCGGTGAAAGTATTAGCGACGGGCGGTGTCTACATCGCGGGCGGCGTCGCCGTCCACACCTTGGCCGCTCTGAAGCAGCCTGTATTTATGCAGTCCTTCAAGCGGAAAGGGCGTTTCTCGGAGATGATGGCGCGCATTCCGATTCACGTCATCGTGAGTCCAGCGGGACTTGCCGGAGCGGCCGCGTACGGCCTCAAGAAGTCGCCGGAATTCAAACTCAACTAGGGCGCGATATCGGCCAAGCGACTGACCAGCCAGTAGTGGGCTACCTTAAGTGTAGGATGATAGTCGGACGTCCCATGAAGCTTCGGCGCAGGCATTGGTTGTGGTCGTTTTTGATCTCGCTTGCGTTGGTATTTGGCCTCAGCTGGATCGGGTATTTTTCGCGTCGCTTTAGCTTGCTTTACGCAATCGGAGCCCCTGGAAGGCGAGTGGTTTCGCTTTTCTTTCCGCGAGCCGGTTATCCCTCCGACTGGGCATATCTCTATCTGGTATTGGCTGTCGTCGTCGACGCCTTGTTATACATGTGGCCCCTCTTGATAGCTTGGAGATTTTTTGGGCCTAGATTTTCAAAGTAACCCACTACCGACCAGCCGTTGGTTTATTCCTGCTCGACGCGGATCTTTGTCGACAGCTTATGGGAGGCGCCGGGCGCGAGCAGGATCGCGTTATCCGCGGCATTGGCCGTTTCAACGCACACCATGTGTTTCCATCCATCGGCTTCCATGTCGGACATGCCCTTGCTCTTCTCACTCCACGGATTCCAGATCACGGTGCTGGCGGAGCCGCTCTTCTCGATGGTGATGCGGCGATCCCACGCCGGGTCCCACACTGTGCAAATGGCCCGTGTGTCGAGGTGCACCTGATCGGTTTCCTTGGCGATTCGCATCGGCTCGCTTTCTAGATTTTTGCGTTTGAATCCATCGGTCTTGTCTATGTAGGTAGTGTGTTCGAGCCCGAAAATCGCCGCCCGCTGAACATCGCCGACCGCCAGGTAAGTGTGCAGCGCCTCTTCGAAAGTGAACGGCGTCTTCCCCAGGTTCGAAGTCTCAATCTCCATTTCGAGTTCGGAGCCGATGGTCACACGAAAGCGCGAGCGAAAAGCGCCATCGAACAATTGGCGGGTAGAGTCGTTGTCGCTGAGCGCAAGCGTAATTTCCACTCTGCCGTCTTCACCTTGTTTTGTGCTCTCTACCGCCCATTCCGAGGTCCGCGCGAAGCCATGGGCGGGGCCGGGCTTGCCGTCGCTGCGAGTTCCAAACCACGGGAAAATAATCGGCACTCCGCCGCGAATCGCCTTGCCGGCCGCGAACAGACTTTTGGGGCTAAGAAATAGCACCGGCCGCTGTCCACGCGGGGTCCAATTCGCGAGGTGAGCACCTTGCAAATACAAATCGGCCTCGGCCGCCGGCGTTGAGATGACCGCGCGAGTTAAACCACCAGGGCGTGCTAAACCACCAGGCTCGGGTTCAAGCCGAAGTGCGCCTGGAATATCAAATCGATTCGCCAACTCGACTGTGGTCATAAATTCAAGCCGCGATGCGCGTCTTGCGATTCTCGGTCCTCTCGACTCTCTTCAAGTACGGCGCCAGCTTTCGCTTCGCGCTAAACACCCTCCACTGTACCGTTCCGATCGGGATCGACTGGGCGGCGGCGATCTCGTGATACTCCCACTGCTCGATGAAGCGCAGCGTCAGGGCTTCTCTCTCGCGGGAGTCCAGGAAAGCCATCCAGTGATGAAATTCGAACGCCGGCGTTCCGGCGCCTTTATTGCGGGCCGTGACCAGCCGTTCAGGGACGTCCGCCAGATCCACCGTATCCACTTCGCGCGACTGCTTGCCGAAGTGCCGGCTGAGAGTATTGCGGGCGATCTTGAACATCCATGCGCGAAATAAGGAACGATCGCGAATTTGCTGCGCTTTGCGGTACACCGTAAACATCACCTCTTGGGCCAGGTCTTCGGCCGCGACTTGGCATCCCCGCGCCCGGAAGAACGCGACAAGCTGCGGAGTGTACGCCTTGAACAGGTCGGCGAAGGACTCTTCGTTAGGTGCGTCTAGAAACCTTTCCGTAACCGCTGCTTCATGGACAGAATTTTTATTGGCGACGCCTTCGGTAGTCATGTCTTGATCGAACCTCCATCGTCACTATGCCGGATTAAAAAGCAGAAACCATCACGCGATGGAAGGCTTTTTTGTTACCGCAAACCCAGGGGGTTCATATACCAAGATCGTGGTATTCGAGAGTACCTCCGCTGCGCGCCTGTTCAGCCGATACGCCCGACAACATCCTGATTCAACCGGTTTTTGTTGAGACAACTCCCGGCGCCTGCGAAAAATGCAGCATGTCGCGGACCGTTTATCCTTCGGCGGAATTTATGACCCGAGGCATTTTGATTTGCCGGCGGCTGGAGTGCCCTAGAATCGTTTGCCGGCGTTTTCGGCTGCCCCGCTATCAAGACCAGCGCTCCGACGCGTCGAAAAGCTCAAGTTTTTCATCGAACTGCTGATTTCTCTAGGGTTGTCGAAAATGCTCAATGCGTATTTGCCCCGCGGCGGCGGGGGCTAATTCGTCGCTCGCCGCCCCACGGCCGAGAATACAAAGTTAAGGGATGTACGGCGCAGGAAAGCTGGCGCGTGCTGGACGGCGTACCGTCACACAAATCGCTGTCATCTTAGTCCTTAAGGAACACTCTTGCCAAACATTCGAGTTCTGATCGTCGATGCTCATCCGATGATCCGTGCCGGCCTTACGGCCACCATCGACCCAGAATCGGATATGACGGTGGTGGGATCGGCGTCAACGGGACGAGAAGGCGTGGAGCAGTACAAATTGCATCAGCCGGACATCATGCTTATCGATCTGAAAATGCCGGACATGGGTGGCGTGGACGCGATCCGCACGATTCGCGGGGAATTTCCGTCTGCCAAGATCATTGTGGTGTCCACGTACCAGGGCGACGAGAATATCTATCGGGCGCTGGAGGCAGGTGCGGTCACCTATCTATTGAAAGATACTCTTGCAGAGCAATTGGTCTGTGTCATCCGCGAGTTCGCCGGAGGCGGCCGGCCGATCCTGCCCGAAATCGCCCAGCAGTTGACCAGCCGGATGTTCCAGGCGGCGGAACGTTCGCGAGATTGAAGTTCTGCATCTGGTCGCCAAGGTATGCGAAACAAGGAAATAGCGGTGGAGCTCAAGATCAGCGACGAGACCGCTCAGGGTCATGTCGAAAACATCCTGGCCAAGCTGTCCGTGCCGATCGCACGGGAGCGGTCGCGGTAGGAGTTCGCCGCGGTATCGTTCACTTGGATTGAACCCGTCGTGATTGACCCGGGCGCGTGGGTCTGACGTTCCCTTCTCCCTCATTTCAGGTGTCGCCATACACCCTGCCGGGGGCGCAGGAAAGCAAACCGGGTTGGGCGTAGCGGACGGCGCTGCAAAACGTATTCTGGGCACAGTCAGGAACTGAAATGAACCCGGATCAACCCATACGCGTACTGAGCGTCGACGATGACCCTCTGCTCAGAGAGGGTATCGCTACGTTGATAAATGACCAACCGGACATGCAGCTAGTGGCGTCGGCCTCCACCGGCAAGGAAGGGATTCTGCGTCATCGCGAGCACCAACCGGATGTCACGTTGATGGACCTGCGGCTTCCCGATTTCAGCGGCATCGACGTGATGATCGCGATCAGGGCGGAGTTCCCCGAAGCCCGCATCGTCCTGCTGACCATGTTCGCCGGCGATATCGACATCCAGCGCGCTCTGGAAGCGGGAGCGCAAGGGTACCTGCCGAAAAACATGCCCCCGGAGCAAATGTTCGAGGCGATACGCCTGGTACATTCCGGCAAAAAGCGGGTCCCGCCGGAAGTCGCGGAGCGCCTCGCCGAGCATGTCGGCGACGAACCGCTCACGAATCGCGAGCTCGACGTTCTGCGTCACGCCTTCGGTGGAAATCGGAATCGCGATATCGCCGCGAGGCTGTTCATTTCCGAAGAAACCGTCAAGGGTCATATCAAGCACATCATGGAAAAGCTCGGAGCCAGCGATCGGACGCACGCCATCGCGATCGCGCGCGCCGGCGATTCATTCGCCTTTGAACAATGTGATGCGGTTAAAATACTGAGTGCGGCTTGAACCGAAGCCGGCGAGATCTCGTCATGGGGACCTTTCGTCGCAAGCTCGTTTGGCTGGCTGGCGTTGCCCTGGCGCCCGCGATGTTTGCACAGGCGCACTGGGAGCGTGAGGAACCGATTCTGCGGGGGCTGACGGATTATCACCACACGGAGTGGGGCGGCCTTGGTGCAATTTTTGACATCAAGCAATCTCCTGAAGGATACCTCTGGCTTACGACCTCGAAGGGCGTTCTCCGTTTCGATGGAGTTCAGTTCCAGTCACTCGAGGATGTAACGCGGCGGGCAGTAGACGACCGCGAAATCGACTCCGTCTTTCTCTCTGCGTCTGGAGGGCTGTGGTTGACAACTGAAGGTGCCGGTCTTCTCTTATGGAAGGACGGGAAGCTCTCAACCTTCCCCGACAGACGATGCACGCCGAGCCGCAAGCAGGGGCAAATCGTCGAGGATCGAGACGGCGCCTTGTGGGTGCAGGCAGTCGCTGGCCTTTTTCGTCTGCGCGGTTCAGTGTGTGAGCAGATCGGACCCGATCAGGGGTACCCCGGGGGCGGCCCCGTAGCGATTTTCTTAGATCGTGAAGGAACGCTGTGGGCGAAGGCTCAGACCGGCCCACTCTATTCCTGGCGTCGCGGGGAATCCAGATTCCAAAAAACCCAGTATGCGGAAGGAGCGTCCACCGGCTTCGCCTTTCTCCATGAGGCCCCGGACGGTACCATCTGGCTGTCGGACAACCAGGGGCTTCGCCGCGTAACCGGCAAGCCGGGCGCTCCGGCTGCCTCTCCGCGCGCCGTTCAGAAGAAGGCGCCGTTTGGCGACTTTGCTTTCGCCCCGGACGGCTCCCTTTGGGCGGCCACTCAGGATGGCGTCCGACGGTTCGACCACCTGGAACGATGGCCATCGCCCGTTGCGCTGGAGACGGCTCCAGGCAAGAGCTATACACGCGACCTGGGACTCAGCTCCAATGCAGTCTGGAAAGTGCTAATCGATCGCGAAGGAGTATGGATCGCGACCAACTCCGGGCTCGACCGGCTGCGGAGTACCAGCCTCAATGCGGTGCGGCTGCCGAATACCCAGGAGCATGAGTTCAGCATTGCTGCTGGAGACGCTGGTTCCATCTGGACCGGCAACAGCAGCTTACCGCTGACACACATCGCGGCGGACGGAACCATCACCAGCATCCGCGGAACGCGGCAGACCACCGCTCTTCGCCGCGATCACAATGGAACGATCTGGTCGGCGGGCGCGGGAGATTTCAACCTATGGCGGTCTTCAGGAGATCGCTTCGTGCCGCTCCATTATCCGGAGGAAGAGCTGGACAGTGTTCTGTTCGTAGCGACGGATCGCAACAGCGATCCCTGGATCACAACAGCCAGCGGTCGAGCCTACCACCTGAAAGGCGGCGTTTGGAGCAATCAGACGGAGGCCCTCGGCAAGAAGCCTGGCGTGAGGGGAGCCATGTTGGACGACAAGGACGGAAACGTCTGGTTCGCGTTCTCCAACAAGGTGGTGCGTTGGAACGGCTCCGAGTATCACCGGTTCTCCTTCCCCGATGGGCAGCGCGGTGTTTCGGAAAACACCATGTTCGTGCGAGGCGACCACGTGTGGCTTGCGGGCGCGCGCGGCGTCCAACTGTTTACGCAAGGGAATTTTTCGATCATGCAGTGGAAGGATCCGCAGCTGCCTGGGCGGGTGTCGGGCCTGGTCGAGACGGAAACCGGCGATCTCTGGATCAATAGCTTCTCGGGCATCGCCCATGTTTCCGCCGCTGAATTGAATCTTTGGCTCCAGGATCACGATTATGCAGTCTCGGCGGAGCACCTGGACGAACTCGACGGCCTTCCGGGCCTTTCAGGGGAGGTGCTGCCCGAGCCATCACTGGTGCAGGCGTTGGACGGGAAGCTCTGGCTCGCAACTACCAAGGGTCTCGCGTCGTTGGATCCAGCCGTGTTTGAAAAGAACCGCAACCGCGTGCCACCCCCGGTGTTTATTTCCGCGGTTACTTCCGACGGTCACACGTACTCCGGCGCGGACGGTCTGCGCCTTCCCCCGCCCACGGAGAATGTGGAAATCGAGTACACCGCCTTGAGTCTTGCCATCCCCGGGCGCGTGCTGTTTCGCTATAAGCTCGACGGAGTGGATGAGGATTGGCAAAACGTTGGTACGCGACGCCAAGCCTACTACACTAAACTTCGCCCGGGAAACTACCGGTTTCAAGTCATCGCCTGCAATAATGACGGCGTTTGGAATGAGGCTGGGGCCGTCTTGAACTTTCGCGTCCTGCCCGCGTTCTACCAGACGCTGTGGTTTCAAGGGCTGTGCGGTTTGGTTCTCGCCGGCTCGCTATGGTTCTTACATAGGCTCCGGCTTATGCAATCGGCGCGGCAGTTGCGCATGCGGATGGAGGAGCGGTCTAACGAGCGGATTCGCATAGCCCGGGAACTACACGATACGCTGCTGCAGAGTTTCCAAGGCATATTGCTGAAGTTCCATGCTGCCACCTATATGCTCCCCGATCGTCCCTTGGATGCCCGCAACACATTGGAGGGCGCGATCGAGCAAGCCAGGGAGGCGATCGCGGAGGGCCGGGATGCGGTTCACGGGTTGCGCTCCCCGCTGCTGGTTACCAATGATCTGGGAAGGGCGATTGGCCTGGTGGGTGAAGAGTTCGTTTCCAGTCGAGCTGGTTCGAGTCCCCGGGATTTTCGGATCGAGGTGGAAGGCACACCGCGGGATCTGGTTCCACTCCTGCAGGACGAAGTCTACCGGATTGCATGCGAGGCTCTTCGCAACGCTTTCAAGCACGCGCAGGCCAGGCGCATCGAAGTGGAGATTCGATATGATCACCGGCAATTTCGCTTGCGGATTCGGGATGATGGAGAAGGTATTGATGTGAAAGTTCTGGGTGCAGTCGGACGGCTGGGGCATTACGGATTGCCGGGCATGAAGGAGCGCGCCAGGCTTCTGGGTGGGAGCTTGGCTATCTGGAGCGAACTCAATTCGGGTACGGAGGTGGAACTCACTATTCGCGGTTCCATTGCATATGCAAAATCGACCGAGATTATCGAGCCGTTGATTTCGCGAGAGGACTTTTTGAGAAAGCGATGAGTTCGATCGCCGACGCCATACGGATTCTGAGTTGCGACGACCACGCGTTGTTCCGGCAAGGGGTTGCCGCGCTCCTGGCCACTCAGCCCGACATGAGCCTGGTGGCGGAAGCCTCGAACGGAAGAGATGCTGTTCAGCAGTTCCGTGCGCACCGTCCGGACATTACCCTGATGGACCTGCAGATGCCTGAGATGAACGGGCTGGAAGCACTGACCACGATTCGCGGCGAGTTTCCCGAAGCACGAATTATCGTACTGACAACCTACACCGGCGATGTCCAGGTGCTGCGCGCCATGAAGGTGGGCGCCCGCGCCTATTTGCTCAAAAATCTGCTGGACAAAGAGCTGCTGGAGACGATTCGTGCTGTCCACGCCGGCAAAAGGACGCTTTCCGCCGAGGCTTCCTTCGAACTCGCCGAACATGCTGCGGACGAGGCACTGACGCCGGGAGAAGTGGATGTCCTGCGTTTGATTGCCGCCGGGAATGCCAACAAAGAGATCGCCGCCCGGCTCTCCATCACGGAGGAGACCGTAAAGGGACGAGTCAAGAACATCCTGTCCAAATTAAATGCCAATGATCGAACCCACGCAGCGATGATTGGAGTAAGGCGCGGGATTTTCGAACCCTGACTTGATTGAGTCAGCGGTTCACTCTTTTGGGGCTTTGCTCGCATTGCGCAATCAAAGATTCTGAGGGAGGTATCCTTTGAGACGTCTTTTTTCCACCTTTGCCCGCGGCTTGCCTGGGGCGGGTTTGCTATTGATGCGGCTGGTAGCGGGATTTGCATTGGTCGCTCACGGTCTCATGGGATTGCTGCCGGGGGTCACCTCTGAGTCCACTGTCTTACGGATACTCTCCGTGGCTGCCGGCGTAAGTCTAGTCGCGGGATTGTGGACTCCGGTCGCTGGATCCCTGGTCGGAGTCCTTGCGTTGTGGAACGCGGCCTCACGATCAACAGATAGGTCGGCTTGCATTTTCCTGGCAACCATCGGAGCCGCATTAGCGCTGCTGGGGCCGGGGGCGTGGTCGGTGGATGCCCGGCTTTTTGGATGGAAGCGAATCGATGTCCGGGATCGCGGTGTGTAACCCGCGGTTTGTAACCATCGTTATGTGAAACATTTCAGACTCGAAAGGGTTAGCCGTAGACTCGATTCAGGCTTTCGCTGAACGTACCATTACCTAACAATCGATCCATACCTAAGATGAGCGAGGAAATCGGATATGATTGCTGCTCCCATACGGATCCTAAGCGTTGATGATCACCCTCTGTTAAGTGAGGGAATCGCGACATTGATCAACAACCAACCCGACATGCAGCTGGTGGCGTCGGCCTCCACCGGCAAGGAAGGGATTCAGCGGTATCGTGAGCACAAGCCGGATGTCACTTTAATGGACCTGCGGCTCCCCGATTTCAGCGGCATCGACGTGATGCTCACAATCAAGTCCGAGTTCCCCGACGCCCGCATCGTCCTGCTGACGATGTTCGCCGGCGATGTCGAGATCCAGCGCGCTTTGCACGCGGGCGCGCAAGGATACCTTCTGAAAAACATGCCTCCCGAGCAAATGTTCGATACGATACGCCAGGTCCACGCTGGGAAAAGACGAGTCCCGGCGGAAGTCGCTTCGCGCCTTGCCGAACATGTCGGCGACGAACCGCTCACGGATCGCGAGATCGACGTTCTGCGTCATGTAACCGGCGGAAATCGGAATCGCGATATCGCGGAGAGGCTGTTCATTTCTGAAGAAACGGTCAAGGTCCACTTCAGGCACATCATGGAAAAGTTGGGAGCGACCGACCGGACGCATGCCATGGCAATCGCGGCGCGCCGGGGATTCATTCAGCTGTAGGCACGAGCCCGGACGGCGACTGGCTCAGAAAGCGCGTCTGTTCAGCACCATTACACCCAACAGCACCGGCAGGTAGAGAACGGAAGCGAGCAACACGTGGCGCGCGCCCACGAAACTGCGTTCGCGCCCCAGGCGCACTCCGAAATAGAGCAATACCAGCCCAGCTGCGATTGCGGTAACCGCGTAGATAGACCCCGCCATCCCGAGAACGCGAGGGGCCAGACTGATGGGGATCAGAAGAAGTGAGCAGGCCACGACGCGCCGGGCCGTCGACTCACCGTCCGGTTCGATCACAGGCAGCATGCGGATTCCGCCGCGTGCATAGTCGTCGCGATACATCCAAGCGATCGCGTAGAAGTGCGGGAACTGCCATACGAACAGAATGAGGAACAGAGCCAGGGCCTCCGCGTCCAGGAATCCGCTCGCTGCCGCAAAACCGATCAGGGGAGCCATCGCGCCCGGCAACGCACCCACGGTGGTGCATACTGCCGAGCGGCACTTCAATGGTGTGTAGAGAAATAGGTTGCGAGCGTGAACAGACCAAGGGCGGCGGCAAGCGGATTCGTCCCTAACCACAGATCGGCGAAACCTGCGACCGATAAGAAGATGCCGAAGATGAGCCCATGGATGCGCTTCATGCGTCCGGCCGCGATGGGACGCTTGGACGTTCTTCGCATTCTGGCGTCTGAGCCCGCTTCATACCATTGATTGAGCGCAGCGGTCCCGGAAGCCATCAACGCCGTTCCGAGCAGAGCGTGCATGAACGCCGCGAGGTGAAATGAATTTGGAGAACCGAAGAACTAGCCAACGGCCGTGCAAATCAAGATCAAGACCGTGATGCGAGGCTTGGTCAATTCCAGATAATCCCGCATCATGCTTGCCTCCGCGATGCTCGGCGAAGCAGGCGTTCGCGAACTACGAAGAGTCCGATCATGATCGGCGGAAAAGCAAGAAAACCCGCTAGCGAAAGTGTTCTGTCGGTAGGCGGCGCTACTTCGAGAGTTCCCGCCGCGATAAGCGCTTTTCCCTTCCGTGCGACTGTAACCGAAATTCCCCATTTCCCCGCCTTCGACAACATCATGGGAGCGGCATACAGCAGCTTGTTTCGCGCCTGCTCTCGTGTGGGATGCACATGGAGCTCAATGTTAGAGCCGGGGTAGACCAGAAGCAGCGAGACATCGGCATCCAGTACTGGTTCGAGCCCATCCCGTTTCTGTAACAGCAGGCTGATATCCGCGGGACCCACCGATAGCGGGGTCGGCGAGGTAAATACGGTGATGACCAGATCGCCGGCTTCCTGGCGCATCTGGATAGAGCCGCCATCGGCGAACACGGTTGCCTGCGCCAGAATCAGCAATGGAAACAGCAGTTTCATGTCAATGCATCATCATTCCGCGCATCTGCATCGGCTGGAAGACGATCCAGACGCCCGCCGAATAGAGCGCACCCGCCAACACAGCCCAAGGGGACATCGCGGCCAATGCCATCCCGTCGCCACTCACCAGGCGGCGCGCGACACGCCACGTTGCATACAACGTCAGCAGGAAACCTAAATCCAGGAAGCACAATTCAAGAGAAGGGATCCAGCTCGGCGCCGGGTAACTGATTAAGGAGGAGCGGGAGAAGAATCGAGCGACGGCAGGAAGCACAGTGCTCCAGCCCGCGAAAAAATGATTTGAGAAATGAGCGAGCCACATCGCGAATCCGACGGGAACCAGCGCGAGCGTGAAACTGCACGTAAGGTCCCTCCACGACTGCCGCGCCACACGCCGGCTGATCCAGCCGCACACCGCCGCCAGCGTCACGGGGATGATCACCAGGCCGGCGATATACATCGCCGTCACCACCGGCAGCATTGAACCGAGACGCGCGTGCCATCGATGCATCCACATCATGACCGGTTCCGTCATGCCGGCGGCATTCAGGAATGCGCCGAATACCAGAATCAGCACGAGCGCCGCGACGTCCGGCCGACGGCTCAGTCGCCCGATTCCCGAACTGGTCTGGCCTTCAAACAGGCTCTTTCCCGGCGTGGCTTGCAGGATGCCCACATTCTGTTGGGGACAGGCCTGAACGCAATCCAAGCAAAAGGTGCAGTCGAAGTTTGCCAGCTTCCTTGGCTGGAACAACTGAGTCTCGCATCCACGCTGCTGGACATTTCCACGAATACAATCGTGCGTCTTGCACGATCCGCACACCATGGGCTCGCGCACCGCGACTTGCAGCGGCGATATCAAGGAATGAACGAAATGAAACTGGCCGATCGGACAGACGTACTTGCAGAAGCTTGCTCCCTTGAATACGGTATCGACCGCGAACGCAGCGACGAAATAGCCGACAATGATCCAGGCTGTGGCGCGCGGAGAGTCCCACAGCGCGAACGCTTCATAGGCCCACAGATACACTGCCAGCAAGCCCGCAGCGATCCATTTGGAGCGCAAACTGTTTGGCCAGCGAAAACGAGGGGTCACGAACTTTCGGGCGAAATCTCGCGGAAGCGTGAATGGACAGGCCATGCAGAACAGGTTTCCAGCCATTAACAGCGCGATGACGGCCAGTCCCCGCCAGTGAGTCCACGGCAGCACACCAGCCAGATTCATCGGAGCCACTTGGGGACCGAACAATCCATCGAAGGCGACAACCGCCGCTAGCAGGAACATCGTGATTTGAATCGACCGGCGAAAGTGGCGATAGCGAAGAATCGGTCCTAGAAGCGGCGTGCTCAGGAGATCCCATTGGCTGGGACGGTGCGCAGCCAGCACGCGCAGGACGGGTTTAACGGGATGGGCGGGCCGGGTGTCGAGCGCCTGCATTCCGAGAATCGCCGCCGGTATCAACATCGCGATCGAACCCGGGACCCACATGATCCCTCCCGCGGCGGCTTGATCTTCGATGGCGGAGATGCCCCAAAGGCGCGGGGCCAAATCATAGCTCGCATACAGTACGTGATTCGAAAAACTCAGAATCGCGGAGAGCCCCATGTTCACCATCCCCGCCAACAAGAGATACGGAATCATGGCGCCCCTCGGCCAGACCGAATGGCCGGGCCAAACATCAATCACTGGCCACCAGAACAGGACGGCCGCCCAGAAGAAACAGGCGTGCTCCGCCTGATGCCATCCGGCTGAACGGAGCGCCAATTCGTAGAGCCGCGGGAAGTGCCAAACGACAATCGAGGCCGATAACGCGAACCAGGTCACGACTGGATGAATGATCACACGGCCGGCCTGCTGCAACTCGTGGGATCCAAGAAACGGTCCAAGCGCATCCTTGAAAATCCATTTTGGAAGACCGCGCATGAGGGGCAACACGGGCTGTCCCAGAAGCAACAGCGGAGCCGCAACGGCAATCAGCAGCAGGTGCTGGATCATGTGGGCTTGGAGCAACAGCGCTCCGAACGCATCCACAGGCGATTCGAGAGCCAGCACGATGGCGAGGAGTCCGCCCGCGAACGAGGCCAACTTCCCGGTCGTATATTTATGAGGCAGTTCAGCGTGAAGATACAGCCAGCCCCGAAGATAGACCGCGGCAACGGCGAACAGCAGGCACAACGTTCCCCAATCGAGAGTCCACGATCCGAGTACGGCTGTGGCGATGGGGTCCATTCGTAGCCCTTTATATGTCGAGCCTCAACGCCTGCTCGGATCCATAGCAGCCGGCTGATAGGAGGGCCGCAGCGTTTCCATGAACTCGACGAGAGCTGTCACTTCCGCGGGACGCAGGTTCTTGCCATAGGCCGGCATGTTTCCGCTCCCTTGAATGACTTGCCGGATGAGTTGATCGCTGGTCAGACGCGTAGCCACGGTATCCAGCGCCGGGCCGCGCAGACCTCCTTCGCCGCCAAGGGAATGACAATTCCGGCACTGCTTGCTCTGGATGAGAATCGCTCCCTGGAGTTGCAGAGGTGTTCGGCCCTTGAGTTCGGCGATAGGTGTGGGCGCGTGCCGCCACGCTTCCATATGCGGGGACCAAGGCGCGAACGTTCCAAGATAAGCCAGCAGCCCCGCCGTTAGAAGCGCCAGCATAACGATCACGACCGCGAAAGGACGCCGGCGGTAGCTCTTCTCGCCAGTTCCCGAATAGAACGGAAGCAGAATCAGGACTGCGAGCAGAATCACCGGCAAGACCAGCAGGAGAAAGGTTTCCATATACGCCGGCAGCAGAGCGAGCGCCGTGTAGATCGGCAAAAAATAGAAATCGGGCGCTGGAGCGGTATGGATAAGCCTCGGATCAGGAGGACCGGACGGCCCTTGCGGTCCAAGGAACAGCGCGCAGGTAACGATCGCCATCATGACCAGCGCGCTAAAGATCAAATCCTTGCCGATCACGTTCGGAACGAACGGTACGCCGGTCTTGCGGATCATCTCTTCGTACTCGGCTTCGTACGATTCCTTTTTCACTACAGCACCGGGCTTGGGATACTCGTTGATGCCTTTCGCCAGCACAAGCCGAAGGTGGAGGCTTAGAAGCGCGATGATTGTGCCGGGCACGATGAAAACATGGAGAGAGAAAAAGCGTGACAGTGTTTCGCCCGCGATGACCGACCCAGCCAGCATCAGATGAACCAGTTGGGCGCCGATGAATGGAACGCGACCCATGATGGAGGCGCCGATGCCCAGCCCCCAGTACGCATCCTGATCGAAGCGCAGGATCTGTCCGGTAAACGCCATTCCCAGCGTGCATAGAAACAGCACGCAGCCGCTGACCCAGGTCAATTCGCGCGGATATTTGTAAGCTCCGAACAGAAATGTCTGGATCAAGTGCGCCGACATGATGGCCACCATGAAGATGGATCCCCAGTTGTGCATCGCGCGCAGGAACCATCCCAGAAACACCTGGTTATTGAGGTATTGGAGACTGGTCCATGCTTCGCTGCCGGAGGGCACATAGACGAAGGCGAGAAGAGTCCCGGTCACGATCTGCAGGACGAAACACACAAGCGTGCCGCTGCCAAAAACGTAGAACCAGCTATTTGTGCTGGGCGGGACTTTGTGCCCGGCTGTGGATTCGAACAGCTTCACGATATGCAGCCGGTCTTCGAGCCAGAGGGCGATGGATTTCAACATGATTTGTCTCCCGGCGTTTGTCTCCCGGCTCTAAGTCCTCACACGTCGCCTTTTTTCAGGGGCTCGGAGAGATTTGGAAGGTGGCCGCCCAAAACTTTTAGCTCCCCACTCTCGACTTTGTACTTATACTGGAACAATCCCCGCGGCGGCGGACCCGAGGCATGCGAGCCGTCCTCATAGAACGCCCCTCCATGGCAGGGACACATGAAGAGCCGCGATTCCTGAAACCAGCGGACCGGGCAGCCGAGATGGGTGCAGTTAATCGCGAACACCTGGAATGATTCTGTATCGACCCTACGCACCCAGCATGGAACTTCGGCGGTGTCTCCGTCCCACTGTTTGCTCTGCGGATTGCGATAGGTGGCCAGGCGCGTTTGGCCTTCCGGAAACTCTGCTATGGGCCCAAGCGAAATCCAACTGTTGGTGGACGCGCGCGCGAAACTCGATAAGGCATATCCAACAAGCGGCACGCCGACAAGCGCCGCAGCAATGATGTTTAATCCTGCGCCAATCTTGAGAAGCAGGTCCCGGCGCGACGACCCGGACGATGCGGATGGCGCAGTCGCACTTGCCTCCTTCGCCAAGGCGGCTTTTTTGCAGGGGCAATCTGAATTTGGTTCGCTCATGGTAAGTTCGTTCCTCTTTGGGTCAGGTTGATGGGTGTGCGATGACCGGATATCCAGGCGACTACGTTGGAGATTTCCGGTGGCGTCAACGGATGCCCTGTCGATGCGCTTCTCCAGTCCGGCGCTCCTCGATCGCTGCGGCCGGCAATCACGTCTGATCTCAGGGACTGGTCGCTCACAAGCGCGAGATACGATAGGTCTACAACCGATCCAGCCTTCGGGCCGCCCCCGCCCTCTTCCCCGTGGCAACTTACGCAATGCGTGCGGAAAACGTTTGCGCCAGCTTTCGCGTCGCCTAAATCCGCGCTATAGGGCGGTAGAGCCACGGCAGTGAAATCCCGAGGTCGTGACCATCGCTGAATGATCTGATCTGCCAGAATCGCGATTTGCTGTTCGGTCAAATCCCCGCCGGCGGTTTTTCCGAATGCCGGCATGGGGGTTTTCGGCACACCGTTGGTGATGATTTGCCGGAGTTGCTTCCCGACCACCGCCAGAAAAACCGGATCGTTCAGCGGGCGAGCTGCACCCAGGCGGCCGTCGTGACCATGACACCCAGCACAATTGCCTTCGAAGAGCGCGGTGAAGTCGGTCACCTGATCCGGCATAGTGTATTGCTCGACGTGATCGCCGCAGCCAAACAGAAGGAGGACGGGGGTCAATAGAAGACAATGCTTTTTAAGACAATGTTTCATAGACCCGGTTTCTCCTCGGGGTCTTCCTGTGCGTCGATTCCCGCTCTTTGGACGAAGGGCACATTTTGCATCGTCGCGATCTTGGCAGTACGCGCGATCACCTGGGAGGCCGCCAAACCGAACGCAATTTGCGAGCCTACAAACCAGGTCCAGTCGATTCGCGCGTTGAGGGTCGGATTGATCAAGCCGAGTGTCGACGCTACCAGCCCGGACCAGAGCAGTGGCGTCACCAGGCCACTGCGCCAGGTCGCACCGCGCGGAAACATCGGCAGCGAGATGGCGTAGAGCAATCCCACCAGGATCGAAATCATTCCGTGAATGAACGTGGCCGCGATGAACCCGTCGGCGCTGAAACTCCTGAGTTGCGCGACCGGGGCTTCAGCCAGCGATCGAATGACCCCGGCGCCCAACAAATTTATGGGATACCAGATGCTCCCCTGTGAGATGAGACCGAAGATCATCGCGACAACCGCCATTGCCACTGCGCCCGCGAGCCCTCCCCAAACACCGGTCCAATACGAATGCGTTTCGAGAGGAAGCTGGACGCGGTGGCCGAGCGCCAAGTGGTCTACCGTGAGCGAACTTGTGGCAACGTGATCGTCCGGAGTGACGGGGACTAACTCTTCCTTTTGCACCGGCAGAACGTCGAACCACCAGCCAATGCTCGATCCCAAGAGGATTGCGACTCCAAGGATGCTGACAGCGGCATGCGTCACCAAACCCGCCAGGATCAAGGTAATGCCGAGCGCCAGCAGGAACGGCCAAGCCGTCGGCGCGGGGACCAGAATCGTATTTGTCTCTTTGACGTCCATTTCTCACCGCCCGATCACGTAGACCACGGTGAACACTGCCACCCACACCGCGTCTACAAAGTGCCAATACCAGGACAACAGTTCGAATCGCCGGCCTTCCCCCTGCATGCTTCCGCGAAATCCAAGGATGAAAGTGAGCAGCAAGAGCGTCAAACCGATGACCACGTGACTCGCATGCAAACCGACGAGCGAGTAAAAGGTAGTGCCGAACAAGTTCGTTGTAATCGTTAAATGAAAATCGTTGATCAAATGGCGCCACTCAACAGCGGTGTTTCGCAGGAATTCCAGGCCCAACAGGATGGTGGCGCCGGTCCAAATTTGAAAACTCCGGACTCGGTTTGCCTTCAGAGCACGCTCCGCGATTGCAACCGTGATGCTGCTGGACAACAAACAGATCGTTGCCCAAATCGGCAGTTCCAGGACTTGGCTGGGCGTCGGACCCGTGAGGCTCTTGCCCATGTAGAAGACGTAGGCGACAACAAAGATCGAGAAGATCGCAAACTCGGTCGCGATCAAACACAACACTCCAACCCGTCCGCGATCGGGCAAAACCCACTCGGGATCTTGGATGGCGCTGGTTTCTTCAACTACGCCGGCATTTCCGAATGTGGCGGTCGGCGTCACTCATACCTCCAATCCGGATCTTCCGGATGTTTTAGATCCCACAAGGGCCGGCTGCTGCGTACTTGGGGCAGCACCGCAAAGTTATATTCCGGGGGAGGCGATGTTGTCGCCCACTCGAGGGTCCACGCGTCCCACGGGTCGTTGCCGGCCGGCTCACCCTTGCGCAGCGTGCGAAAAATATTCCATATCAGGCAGGCGACGCCCGCAGCCTGGAAGATCACGCCGATGGACGAAATCAGATTCAAGGTTTCCCAACCGCGGCCCGGTGGGTAAGTATAAATGCGCCGCGGCATCCCGAGCATTCCGGCGAAGTGCTGGGTGTCGAAAGTCAAATGGAAACCGATTGCCAGGAGCCAGAAGTGCCACTTGCCCAGCGTCTCGTTAAGCATTTTCCCGGTGGCCTTCGGGAACCAGTAATAGAGGCTACCGAACAAGGTAAACATCAGTCCGCCGATGAGTACGTAATGAAAGTGGGCCACGACGAAGTACGAGTCGGTCACCTGCCAGTCAAAAGGTGCAACGGCCAGCATGACGCCGGTGAGGCCGGCAATTAGAAACTGAAACAGGAAGCCAATGCAAAACAGCATCGGCGTATCGAACCGGATCTTTCCCCCATACATGGTTCCGAGCCAATTGAAGATTTTGATTCCCGTGGGTATGCCAACCACCATTGATGCGACGGCGAAATAAATGTTCGACGCCGTCGACATTCCGATTGTGAACATGTGATGCGCCCACACGCCGGACGACACCATTCCGATCGCGATTGTCGCTCCGATCATGGCGGCCCTGCCGAAAATTGGCTTGCGTGAGAACACGGGAATGATTTCGGAAGCGCATGCGAAGCCGGGAAGCATCAGGACGTAGACCTCGGGATGTCCAAACAGCCAGAAGAAATGCTGCCATAGAACCGCCGATCCGCCGGCCTGTGTGTCGAAGAAATGCGCCCCAAGATACCGGTCTAACAGAAGCATGATTTGCGCGGCGGTCAGCGGCGGCATAATGAATACCACCATGGATGAGACCACCAGCATCAGCCACACGAACAGCGGCATGCGGGCCAGCGTCATTCCCTTGCAGCGCATGCTAATGACGGTGGCGATCACGTTGATCGCACTTGCGGTGGTACCGATGCCGGTGAGCATGATGCTGAGGATCCAATAGTCGGTGCTGGTGCCTCGGGAGAAGGCGCGCTCGGTCAGCGGTGCGTATGCGAACCACCCTACATCGGGCGCGGTGCCGTGGCCGGCCAGTCCTTCGCCGGCGATGTAGCTGAAGTACAGCAGAATCCCACCCATGAGAAATATCCAGTAACCAAAAGCATTCAACCGTGGAAACGCCATGTCCCGAGAGCCGATCATCAGGGGCGTGAGATAGTTCGCCAGGCCCGCGAAAAACGGCATGCCGACCAGAAACACCATGCTGGTTCCGTGCATGGTGAAGAGGCGGTTGAATACTTCCGGCGCCAGAAATGTGGAGTTGGGGTAGGCCAACTGCAACCGCATCAGCGCCGCCATGGTCCCGGCCACTGCGAAGAAGAACAGTGCGGTTCCAATGTACATGATGCCCAGCCGTTTGTGATCGACAGTGACAAGCCAGCCGTGCAGCTTCGAAGGCATCGCCTCCGTCTCACCGAGACCTACCGGGATATGCGTGGTTGCCGCCATTTCCATTTCACCTTTATTTCAACGACGCGAGGTACGTTACGACCTCGTCGAGCTCACGAGGGTTGAGTTGCATATTTGGCATCAGGTTTCCCCGTTTAATTGCCTGCGGATCTTTTACCCAGGCGCGCACGTTTTCGGCCGTGTTCGGCAGAACACCTGCGGCCAGCGTGGTCCGGCTCATCAAATGCGACAGGTCCGGGCCAAACGTTCCCTTGGCTGCGGTCCCGCTCACCGTGTGGCAATTGATGCAATTTAGAGCCATGAACGCAGAACGCGCCGCTTCCAGTTGGGGATCAGCGGAAGCATTCACTTTCTGGGCGGCGGCCCACTTCTCAAAATCCTCGGGAGTGTCCACGATCACCCGGATCAGCATATTTGCGTGCTGAGTCCCGCAATACTCTGCGCAGTTTCCCAGATAGATGCCAGTCCGCCGGGGATCGAGCCACATGGAGTTGGTGATGCCCGGAATCAGATCCATTTTGCCGCTCAGTTGAGGGACCCAAAAACTGTGGGCGACGTCGGCGGATTGAAGTTTCAAAAACGTGTGCGCCAGCTTTGCCACACTGCTCTGCGGCACGTGGAGTTCGTTCGCGGTGACGATCCCGAGCTCGGGATAGCGGATCTCCCACCACCATTGGTGCCCGACCACGGTCACCTTTAGGGCGTCGGGCGGCATTCGCTTGTTCTGGACCTCCACGACCGCACGCGCCGTCGCCATGCTCAACACGATGACGATCAGAACGGGGATCACCGTCCAGGCGATTTCAATTCGGTTGCTTCCGTAAACTTGGACTGGTTCGTTACTGTTGTCCGTCTTGCGGCGGCGGAAGCGCACGATGGTGAATGCGAGTAAACCTCCCACCACCAGGAAGATCGCGGCGCAGATCGCCAGCATGAGCATGGAAACGTTGAAGATAGAATCGGCCGGCGTGGCCTCGGGCTTGAACATGTTTGCGATCGGGTAAACGCTCTGCGCGGGAACGAAAATCGCGGTCGCGATCAGAAGGCAGGTAAGTTTGCCAGGCGAATCCATTGTTATCCCGTTTTTGATGATCCTCACCTGCATCTTTTTGTTGGCTGGCAATTGAAAGGCCAAGCCGCTCCGGGTAGGGTGATTCAGCCGACGGGGGTCAACCTGGACTCGGTCAGGTCCAACTCGCGTTCGATATGGCGCAGAACCTCATCGTTGATCCGGCTCTCGTCGCGAAGACGAATAGCAGTGTTACGCTCGACGCGCAGCGCTTCGAGAAAGAGCTGCTGATAACGCTCGCGATCCGCTGCGTCCTCGCGGCTTTCGCCGGGTTGAAGGCTCGCCAGCCGTTGGCGATAGTGCTGGGTCAGCTCCTCATAGAGCGGGGCGGCTTCCTTGCCGTCCTCGGCGCGGGCCTTTTCCAGATGGGAAAGGGCCGCCTCGACTACGATTCGTCGCGCCTCGTGATCCTCACGCTCCGGCCTCGCGGCTCCTGCCAATCCGAGAGCCCGCATCAGGGGCGGGAGAGTGACGCCCTGGAGTACAAGTGTCACGCAGATGACATTGAAGATGAGGAACACGATCAGATTCCGATGCGGGATCGGGCTGCCATCCGCCACAGCCGGAAGAGTGAGAGCAGCGGCGAGGGAGACGACGCCTCGCATACCCGTCCAACCCGCGATGAAGATTTGGCGAAAACCCGGTCGGATCTCATGCTGATGGAGAAACCGAGTTCGCACAAACCATGAGACGGCTGCTCCCGGGAAGACCCGCAGCAGGATCAGCAGGGCGCTAAAGATCGCGCCCTCCAGCCGCAGCGTGGAGAGACGGTATCCATGGATGGCGGAGCGAATTTGTGGAAGCTGAAGTCCGATGAGGACGAAGACCAACGCGTTCAGAACAAAATTTAAAGATTCCCAGACGGCGTAGGCTTGGATGCGAACCGCGGGTGAAAAAACGTTATCGCTGCGCCGGGAGAGGAACAACACCGCACGCGACCACCGCCAGCACTCCCGAGGCGTGAACTCCTTGTGCCGCGAGATAAACGGTGTACGGGGCCAGGATGCTGATTGTGATCTCAATCGGCCCATCGTTGATTCGGCGCTCGATGCGGTCGACGAGCCAACCGGCCAGCAGGCCGATTCCAACGCCGCCGGCCGTACGCCAGGTCAGAGTCAGGAGCCCGCTCGACAAAGTCGGTACTTGGTTATGGATCAGAATAGCGATGCCGAACTGAAGGGCGAGCAAGCCGGTTGCATCGTTGATGAGGCTCTCTCCTTCGATCGTGTCCGCGATAGCGCTGGGCAGCCCGACTCGCCGGGCGATCGCTACGGCGGCGATGGCGTCTGTCGGAGCCACAACGGCGCCGAGCACTAAGCCAAGGCGCCAGTCAAACCCCTCGAAAATCATGGGCGCAACCAAGGCAACCGCGGCAACTGTGAATCCGACCGGGCCGAAGGCTAGAAGAAAGATGCTTACAAAGTTGTAGCGGAAGTCGCGCCAGGAAGTGCCCCACGCAGCGGCATACAGCAAGGGCGGCAGAACCACCAGAAAGAGGAGATCGGGATCAAGCCTGACTTGCGGGATGCCGGGGACCAAGCCGAGCAGGAGATTCTCCGATTCCATTCATTGGGCACACGCCGACATTCTGACCGCATTGGGAGCCTTGTCCTGCTTCACATGAGCTTCGGCTAGACGTTTTTGTTGGCGGGTTTGCTTGCGGAACCCATAGCGGTTTCAAATAAGTTGCGTATCTCTTGCATCTCCTGCATGAGAGAAGTCAATAATTTTCAAGCCGGATCCCGACCATGCACGACATCCTCCAGTATTTGGCGCGGCATGAAAGCTGGCTGCTGATTGGCGCGGTGCTGGGGAGGCAATCGTGTTTGCCAATACCCGCAAACTTAGTTCTCATCGCGGCCGGCGCGCTGGCGCACTCAGGACACTTGAGCCTGCCAACGGTCCTCTTCCTCTCGGTTTTGACGTTTCTATTGGCCGGCCTGGCTTGGTACGACGCTGGCCGCAGATTTAGCGAGAGAATGTTGCACTTCGTTTGCGGTCACACGGGAAATCCGGAGTCTTGCGCCGGCAGAGCGATCGCCGCTTTCTCAGAGCGGGGAGTGAGAACTCTTCTCCTTTCCAGGTTCGTCATTGGGCTGGACGCGCTGGCTGCTCCTCTGGCTGGAAGGTACGGCGTATCCGTACTTAAGTTCATGGCTTTCGACGGTCTCGGCGCCGGGGCGTAAAGATCGTTACGGAGCAGCGCAGGAGCGGTTCAGCGCTTCACCGCTACGCGTTCCGTCGAGTGCCGCAGACGGTCAGGGTTGGATCATTGGCACCTGCGAGGCCAGTTGCAAGTCCACCACCAAGCCGAGGCGAAAATCCATTTGAGTGAAGAGCGCGGCGGTTCTGCCGGATAACACTTTGCGAAACACCGGCATATATTTCAGCCGCAGTTGCAGGATGGATTCCTCGACGGCAGCCCGTCCTTTGATATAGGTGTCGGCCTGCTCATCCGTGATGGTGCTGTAATTCCGCGCGTAATCTTTCAGCAGCTCAAACTTACTGTCCTCAATCTTTTCCACGTCGGCGGCATAGCGATCGTAGATCGGCCAGAACTGCTGGGCTTCCGCGTCGGTCAACTGGATGTTGGCAGAGATGATTTGCTTCTTAAGAGATCGGACGTCCTTGCGGAATAATCGGATGTTTTCGTCGGCAGACGTCTGATCCGACGTAACCATAGTTGCCGGCCGCGCCGTTGCATCCTGGGCTACTGCCGGGTGACCTGTGATCAACACAATTCCGGCAAGCGCGGCCGCTAACGTCAATCTCTTTTTCATCCACATCTCCATCGCCGCAGTGGCGGCGTTCAAGGGATAGGAGCGGGTTGCGCGGGGCTTTGTTGGGTTGTCGAGTACCTTACGCGGCCACTTCGTGCTTTTCCATGCTCAGCGGCGACGTGGCTGCGAGAAGGGCCTGTGCCCGCTCAAGTTCCGCTCCCGTGCCGTGCACGACTAAGACGAACTTGTCGGCCTTGATCTCACTCTCGTATTTGATCGCGCTGTCCTTTGGAATGCCGAGGCTAACAAGGCCGGCGGCGATGGCCGAGAGACCTCCGACTAGCACCGCGGACTCCAACGCGCCTAGCAGCGCTGCTAAGAACGGGCCTGCCACCAAAACCGGGCCGATGCCTGGGATCAAGAAGAAACCCGCTCCAAAGAGCAATCCCCAAATGCCGCCCCAGAAGGCTCCTAGACCGCCCCAGGTTTTCATACGATCGCCGGTGCTGTAATAGCCAACGACCTTTTCTTCGGTGTGGTAGTCCTTTCCAATAATGGAAACTTTCGTGATGTCAAAAGACGCCGCGCTCAACTTTGCGACGGCCTCCTCGGCTTCGGTATGGCTGTTGTAAACCGTGACTACGCTGCTCGGATCGCTCATCACAATCTCCTTTTCTTTCGGAATCGAACTCACCTTGCTGGAGGGTCTTACTTGTTGAACCGATTCTTCCAGCGGAGTGTAAAGGATGGCAACGGAGTGCGGTGCCATTCTATAGGTGGTGCCGGTAATGGGCAGTGCATCCTCCCACGGAACGATATCTTCGGGAGCGTCCAGGCTGGTATCGATCCATCTCTTCCATTGGCGTCCTGGCACGCCGCCACCGGGTAGCTCGAAGTCGAGTGGCTCCCTATAGGCGTTCAATATCCAATGGACCAGCTTTCCTTCATTGACGAACTCGGCGCTTAACGCGACGCTATGCGACCAGTTGCTCCAATCGGGTTGGTTGATGCGGACGCCGTGCCAGCTTTTATTCGTTTCATGAAGCCACTGGTTCAGGGTCTCGCCTTCGTGTTTGTCCTCGAAGAAACGCGACAAGCGCCGCTCGATCAGCAGATTCACAAAACGATACACATCGGAGTGCTTTGAAACCAACGACCAATCGAACCAACTAAGCTCACTATCGTGGCAGTAAGCATTGTTGTTGCCGCGTTGCGTCCGGCGGACTTCATCGCCCATGCCGATCATGGGCATTCCGAGTGAGAGCATGGTGCAGGTCAGGAAATTTTTGACCTGCCGGTTCCGGAGGGCTTCAATGGCAACGTCGGAAGTTGGCCCCTCGACGCCGCAGTTCCAGCTTCGGTTGTCATCGGTTCCGTCGCGGTTGGATTCGCCGTTCGCCTGGTTGTGCTTCAGGTTATAGGAAACCAGATCGTTGAGCGTAAATCCGTCATGGCAGCTAACGAAATTTACGCTCACCTCGGCCTCGCGTTCCTTGTGCCCGTAGATTTGCGGACTGCCGAGCAGCCGGTCCGCAACTTGTGCCACGGAGCCCTGATCTCCCCGAAAAAAACTTCGGACATCATCCCGAAAACGCCCGTTCCATTCCCTCCAGCTATCCCCGGCGAAGCTTCCCACCTGGTAGAGGCCGCCGGCGTCCCACGCTTCGGCGATCATTTTTGTGCCGGCCAGGGTAGGGTCGGACTCTATATCCCACAGGACCGGCGGGTTCATCATAGGCTGCCCCGACGAATCGCGAGAGAGAATCGAAGCGAGATCAAAACGAAAACCGTCAACGTGCATCTCCTGAACCCAATAGCGCAGGCTGTCGACGATCATGCGGCGGACGATGGGGTGATTCGCGTTAAGCGTGTTCCCCGTGCCGCTAAAGTTTGCGTATCGCGAGCGATCCGTTTCGAGCACGTAATAGGTGGTGTTATCCAATCCGCGGAAGCTGGTGGTCGGGCCGTTGTGGTCGCCTTCCGCGGTGTGGTTGAACACCACGTCGAGGATGACCTCGAAGCCGGCGCGGTGCAGCGCCTTGACCATGTCCCGAAATTCATCGACGGGGCCGGTTGGAGTCGTGACGGAACTGTAAGCGTGATGCGGGGCAAAGAACGAAACGGGCGCGTAGCCCCAATAGTTGATGAGTCCCGGTGGAGCGTCCTGCGGGTCGAACTGGAATATCGGAAGAAGCTCGACTGCGGTGATCCCGAGTTGCTGCAAGTAAGGGATCTTCTCAATGAGGCCTGCGTACGTACCGCGCAAGTTGTCTGCGACACCGGAGTTGGGATGCCGGGTAAAGCCTCGCACGTGCATTTCATAGATGACCGTCCGCGAGCATAGCCGTTTCAAGGGAACGTCGCCTTCCCAATCGTAGTCATGGGAATCGACCACGACGCTCTTCATGGCTGGCGCCGTGGCCTCGCGGCTGTAGTCCTTCGGAACAGCAACGGCCCGTCCATAGGGATCGAGCAGCACTTTGGTGCGATCGAACCGCATCCCGTTCGCTGGATCCCACGGTCCGTCGACGCGATACCCGTAGATCTGGCCCGCTGTTACTTCCGGCACGAAGGTATGCCAGTAATAGTAAGTCCGGTTCAGTGCGGGATCGAGCCTAATTACGCGAGATGGGCGCGAATCGTCTTTCCGATCAAAGAGCAGCAACTCGACGCTGGATGCTCCCCGCGAATAGACGCTGAAGTTGGTTCCGCCGGGAACAAGTGTCGCGCCCAGAGGGTAACTCAGGCCATACTCTTCGGCCGCCGCTTCTCGAGCCGCCTTTCGATCGACCAACGCTTCCATTACTTGCGGCCGAGGAGTTCCTTCGCAATCTCGACAATGCGGCCGGGCTCAAAACCGAATCTTCGCTGGAGTTCTTTCATGGGCGCTGAGGCTCCGAAGGTCTTCATGCCGATCATCCTGCCGGAAGTGCCCACGTATCGTTCCCATCCGAAAGTAGAAGCTTGCTCAACTGAAACCCGCGCGGTGACTTGCGGCGGCAGCACGCTCTCCCGATATTCCTTGGGCTGATGCTCGAAGATTTCCCAGGATGGCATCGAGACCACACGCGAACGGATGCCTTCGGCGACTAGCTTCTCATGAGCATCCGCCGCGAGACTCACTTCGGCGCCGGATGCAATCAGAATCAGCTCGGGGTTTCCGCCCGGTGCGTCGGCTAGAACATAAGCGCCTTTCGCCAAGCCGGAGGCGGAAGCGTATTTGGTGCGATCCAGGGTCGGAAACGCCTGGCGCGAGAGCGCAAGCAAGGCAGGCTGGTGACGCAATTGCATGATGTAGCGATAGGCTTCGACAACCTCGTTGGCATCCGCGGGCCGGAGCGTGATGAGTCCTGGCATGGCACGGAAGGACGCTAGGTGCTCCACTGGCTGGTGCGTCGGTCCATCTTCGCCATTGCTCATCGCTTCGTGCGTGAAGACAAAAAGACTAGGCAATTCCATCAGAGACGCGAGCCGGATCCCGGGTCGTGCGTAATCGCTGAAGATGAAAAATGTCGCGCCGAAAGGCCGAAGTTTCGACAGTGCCATTCCATTGACGATCGACGCCATCGCGTTTTCACGGATTCCGAAGTGGAAGTTCCTGCCCGCCGGATTGTCGGCCTGGAAATCTCCCGCGCCTTCGAACGTCAAAGTCGTCTTGTTCGACGGGCCGAGATCCGCGGAGCCGCCCATAAACCAAGGAATGTTCTGCGCCAGGACATTCAGAACTTTTCCCGACGCTTCCCTGCCCGCGATGCCCTTTGCGTCAGCCGGAAACGTGGGGAGATTCTTGTCCCATCCCGCCGGGAGGTCGCGGCGCTGCATCAAGTCGATCTCCGTCGCGAGGGCAGGATACGTCTCCCGATACTTCTGCATCAGGTCCGTCCATTCGATACGGGCCTTCGCGCCGCGAGCGCCGATGCCGTCGGAAAAGTGCTCATAGACGCCGTCGGGGACCAAGAACCGTGCGTCTTCCGGCCAACCATAGGCGCGCTTTACCAGGCGAATCTCGTCTTCGCCGATCGGCTCGCCGTGTGAGGCGGCGGTGTCCTGTTTGTGCGGCGAACCGTAGCCGATGTGGCTGTCCAGAACGATGAACGTGGGTCTGCCCGTGGTCTTCTTGAAAACACTCAGCGCATGCTCGATACGCTCGGTGTCATTCGCATCGCCGACTCTCAGTACATTCCAGCCATAGGCGAGGAAGCGGGCGGCGACATCCTCCGTGAACGTGATTCGCGTGTTGCCTTCGATGGTGATGTGGTTGTTGTCGTAAATCCAGCAGAGGTTATCCAGACCCAGATGCGCGGCGAGCGACGCCGCTTCCGATCCGATGCCTTCCATCAGGCAGCCGTCGCCACAGACGGCATAAATGTTGTAGTCGAAGAGATTGAAGTCCGGCTTGTTGTAGCGATTGGCGAGCCACTTCTGTGCGACGGCCATGCCGACGCTGGTCGCAACGCCCTGCCCCAGCGGACCTGTCGTGGTTTCGACTCCCGAGACCAGATGGTATTCCGGGTGCCCAGGCGCCTTGCTATCGAGCCGGCGAAAGTTGCGGATATCGTCAAGCGTTACTGCAGGCTGCCCCAGGTTTTCATATTCCGCGTTCACCGCTTGGGTTTTCGTCAGGTGGAGCATGGACCACAGAAGCATCGAAGCGTGGCCGTTCGAGAGTACGAACCGGTCGCGATTGGGCCAGATGGGATCCTTAGGGTCGAACCGCATCAAACGGTTCCAGATGGTGTACACCAACGGCGCAAGAGCCATCGGCGTCCCGGGATGTCCTGAGTTGGCCTGCTGCACGGCGTCAATCGAAAGCGTGCGAATCGTGTTGATGCACAATTGATCGATTCCGATATCGGAAGCTTGTGGAACTACCTGCGTGGCACTCATTTTAATCTCCTTGCTATTGATGAACGGCCTGCGCTTCAAGCGCGGCGACTTTACGCAATCGGCGGACGTGACGTTCTTCCTGAGTAAACTTGGCGGCCAGGAAGGCGTCGACCAGTTCTCGCGCGACAACAAAACCCATCACCCTGCCGCCGATGCAGAGGATGTTCATATTGTCGTGCTCGACTCCCTGGTGCGCCGAATAGTGGTCTTGAATCAGCCCGGCGCGCACTCCTACAACCTTGTTGGCGCAGACCGAAGCTCCGACGCCGCTCCCGCAGACAGCTAAACCGCGTTCAACCTTTCCCGCGGCGACCGCTTGCGCCAGCGGGATGACGAAGTCGGGATAGTCGTCGCCCGGATTCAGGCTGGTCGCGCCGAAATCGACGACTTCATGCCCGGCTTCGCGAAGGTAAGCCGCTAATTCGTTCTTTAAATCAAATCCACCGTGATCGGTTGCAATTCCAACGCGCATTTTACGCTCCCTTTTTGTTCGTCGCGGTTGTTCCCGCTGCGGCTTCGTCGGCCAGCACAATCGCTTGTTCACGGCTAATCCGACCCGCCGGAATGGATTCGTCGCCATCCACCAGGCGACGGAGCATCGGTACTTTCTCGGCTCCTGTAACCACCCACAACACCTTCCGGGAACGGTTGATCATGGGATAGGTCAATGTCATGCGCTGCCTGCCTTGATAGGTTCCGGTAATCGCGACGTCGGCGTCATTGACGTTCAGCACCGGATCGCCGGGAACGAGCGAAGCAGTATGTCCGTCTGGACCCAGGCCCAGGTGGACGAGATCAAGAACCGGCGGCGTTCCGGCGAGCTGTCGTAGGGTTTCTGTGTACTTCGCAGCGCCAGCCTCCAGATCGGCAAACTCCACAGGCATCGCGTGGATCTGCTCAGGGGGCAGCGGTGCATGATCTAGAAGACTTTCGCGCAAATGGGTGAGGTTGCGGTCCGGATGGCCAGGGGGAGCAACCCGCTCGTCAACTTGAACGATATGAATCGCGGGCCACGGCACATCCGCGGACGCGAGCGCACGCAGCATTACCCATGGCGTATGGCCGCCGCTGATAGCGACGACGAAACGGCCGCGCGCGGCGATAGCTTTCCGCGCCTCTTCGGCGATGATATTCGCGGCTCGTTGAGCCACGGATTCCGCCGTGTCAAGCACCTGGAGGTTTATTGTCTGGATCACGCGGCACGAACCTCCGCCGGCTTTTGAACCACAGGATCGTTCCATCCATCCGCCGGAACGATTCGTTGGCCGACCTCCGCAGGTCCCCAGGTGCCCGGCTCATATTCGTAAACCGGGGTGTTCGCCTTTAACACTGGGTCTACGATTCGCCAAGCTTCTTCCGCGTAGTCTTCGCGGGCGAACAACGTGGCGTCGCCGGCCATGGCATCGTGGAGCACGCGTTCGTAGGCATCCATTTCGTTCGCACGCCCGCTATCCAACGCTATCAGTTCCACCTCTTCGCCTGACATATCGGAGTCGGGCGACTTCACCATCATGCCGTGCGCGATAGTCACGTCCGGACTGATCCGGAAGCGGAAATGATTGGGCTTCAGGCCGTCTGTTGGAAAAATTCTGGGCGGCCGCCGGAGCCGGATCAATATTTCCGTGCATGTAACCGGCAGGCTCTTTCCTGCGCGGATGTAGAAAGGAACGCCCTGCCAGCGCCAGGAATTGATCTCGAGCCGCAGAGCCGCGAAGGTCTCGGTCTTCGAATCTTGAGCCACGCCCTTCTCCGATTTGTAGCCGCGGAATTGCCCGCGAACGACGTTGTCCGCGGTTAGCGGCGCGATCGCCTTCAGCACCTTGACCTTTTCATCCCGCACGGACTCGCTGTCGAATCTGACCGGTGGCTCCATCGCCAGGTTCGTCATGACCTGAAACAGGTGATTCTGAACAACGTCGCGGATGGTGCCGGTCTGATCGTAAAAGGCTCCGCGACCCTGGATGCCGAAGTCTTCAGCCATAGTGATCTGAATGCTCTCAACGTGGGTGCGGTTTAAAAGCGGCTCCAGGAAAGAATTCGCGAAGCGCCCATAAAACATGCTGTTGACCGGCCGCTTGCCAAGGTAATGGTCAATGCGAAATATGTCCTTTTCCTCGAAGGTGCCGAGCAGAATCGCGTTCAAGGCACGCGCTGACTCCCGGTCGGTTCCGAACGGTTTCTCGATGACGACGCGCGCGCCTTTGGCGACGCCCGCTTTTCCGAGTTGTTCCACGACAAGTCCGAAGAGTACTGGCGGGATAGCCAAGTAGTGCGCTGGATTCTGACGGGAGTCGAGCTCCCGCCGGATGGAGCTAAAGGTAGCGGGGTCCTGGTAATCGCCGTCGACATAGCGTAGCAGGCCGCTCAATTTTTCGAAAGCTGCGCGATCGACGCCGCCATGCTTCTCGACGCTGTCAAGCGCCCGGGCGCGAAGCTGGTCGAGGTTCCAGCCGGCCTTGGCGACGCCCACAACCGGCCCGTTGAGAGTGCCGCGCTTCACCATCGCCTGTAGCGACGGAAAGATTTTCTTGTACGCCAAGTCGCCGGTTGCGCCGAAAAAGACCAAGGCGTCGGATTGCTGATTGTTCATAACGTGCTCCTCAAGCAGCCTGCTTCTCCCCCGATTTTTCGAGATGTCCGCCAAACTGAAAACGCATCGCCGAGAGCAGCTTGTCGGCATAATCCCCTTCGCCGCGTGAGCTGAAACGTTGGAACAGCGAAGCAGAGAGCACGGGCACAGGTACACCTTCATCGATCGCGGCGCTGATGGTCCAACGGCCTTCTCCCGAATCCGATACACGTCCCGCGAACTTTGAAAGCGCCGGGTCTTCCACCAACGCGGCTGCCGTCAAATCGAGCAGCCAGGAGGCTACCACGCTGCCTCGGCGCCACACTTCCGCGATGTCGCCCAGATGGAGTTCGTACTGATAATGCTCCGGATGGCGAAGCGGTGTCGTCTCCGCGTCCACTGCCGCGTGTTGTTTTCCGACATTCGCCTGGCGCAGGATTCCGAGTCCTTCGGCGTAGGCCGCCATCAAGCCGTACTCGATACCGTTGTGCACCATCTTTACGAAATGACCTGCGCCGTTGGGCCCGCAGTGGAGATAGCCTAGCTCTGCCGTGCCGTCTTCTTTGGCGCGTCCCGGCGTCCGCGGGATATCACCTGCACCGGGCGCCAGCCGCCGGAAGATGGGGTCGAGGCCGCCGACAACTTCGTTTTCGCCGCCGATCATCATGCAATAGCCGCGGTCCAAACCCCATACGCCGCCGCTGGTGCCGACATCGACGTAGTGGATTCCCTTAGCACTCAGTTCCCTTGCCCGGCGGATATCGTCGATGTAGTACGAATTGCCGCCATCGATAATG